>Ga0206910_1121_pt1 | contig 15242 bp, 10 predicted proteins | sample Alteio_BWOrgHeat_77_FD_152949 | JGI IMG/M metagenome (GOLD analysis project Ga0206910, IMG submission 152949) | Enriched cells from forest soil in Barre Woods Harvard Forest LTER site, Petersham, Massachusetts, United States -... | ecosystem: Environmental > Terrestrial > Soil > Temperate forest >... | reverse complement strand
CATGCCGTTCTTCGATTTTTCTGATTTCTCGTGCCCTGTTTGGGGCACCCCCTTCGTTTGTTCCAACGACAGCGGTTTTGGGAATGTTGCTTCCCTGTTCCACCAGGGTGAAGAGCGAGCGTTCGAAAACGCTCTTCGCGGCCTGATTGGGTCGTTTTGTCTCCCGTTTGGCCACTATTATTGTAATGTGAACGCGCGTTCACAATCTTGTGAAAATATGTACAAAGTGGTTTCGTTTTTTCGAGGTGAAGGATTGGGTCTGGGAAGTGCTTAAAACTGTTTTTCAATGTTAGCGCAATATGGTATGTCAACATGCTTTAGAATTAATTTGCCAAATCTCACAAACAATTCTTGTGGCGTTGCATTGAGGAGGTTAGCTTGAGGTGGAATTCTGGGCGGTCGCGTTTGCAATTGCCCGGCAGGTCATGGATATTGGCTGAAAGGTGATCTCGCTCTTTGGCAAAGATTCAAAAAGAAGGACGAGGTCTTAATATCGCTCACAGTCTTATTTCAGCCAATTGGGAGATAGAAATGAACGCTCGAATGCTTGTGTTGGTAGTCGTTCCCGTTATTTTTTTGGGAACGTCATTGGTGTCTGCACAGAAGGCCTTTAGCAAGGAATTCTCGCTGCAACAAACTTTTCTTGGAAGCAAAGATCCGAAACCTGTGTCGCCAGGGATCGTTTACGAATGGGAAAAGGTTGGCAGCAGTTATGCCTTTGTAGATGTTGATGGCTTGGAATACTTGCCCTTAGAACTACGACCGAAAGATCGCTATCGATTGCCCTGTTTTTTTATCCAAGTGAACCAAGAACTGAAAAAATTACCTGCTCCAGATGTGCCCTTTGCTCTCTACATCGCAGGGCAAGCGAATTTTGCAGAAGAAACAAAAATTGATTTCAAAGTAATTGCTGGATTCAAACACCTCCAATTATTGGGTCTGAGAGGAGTTACCGGAGCAGACTTGAAGGGCATAGACACCCTTCCGCAAGTGCGCGCTGTAATTTTGGATACCGTTGATCTTAATGATAATAGCTTAAAAAACCTCGCCTTGCTCAAGCAACTTCAAGCCCTCAGTATTAATTCTAGTTTTGAGATCACCGATGCTGGAATGACTACATTAACAGCGCTTACCGAACTTCAATCGCTTCATCTAAGAGCACGCAATATTACTGATGAGGGTGTGAAAGAGTTGTGCGCACTTAAAAAACTTCAGTGGCTAGCTCTTTTTGGCACAAAGATGACAGACAAAAGCTTGACATGTCTCTCCACACTCAAGAAACTTCAAAAGTTATCTCTTTCAGGCAAAAATGTAACAGGGATGGGACTTAAGGAACTTGCACCACTTGAGCAACTCAAATGGCTTTCTTTGGGATTCAAAAAACTGACCGATTTTAGTCTGGAGGAACCTTTTAACTTTAAGCATCTCCAGTACTTGGATCTAAGCGAATCGAGTGTGACGGATCAAAGTTTAAAGTCTGTGGGGAACTTGGAACAACTCATATTACTGGATTTGCGCAATACTCCTGTAATAGGTTCTGGCTTAAATAATATCGCCAAACTCAAGCAATTACAGATATTGGATTTGTCGTTCACAAAAGTAACGGATAACGAGTTGATGATTCTTGCAGGAATGAAGTTAAAAAAACTGACTCTACCGGACCAAGCTAAAACCGACCTGGGTCTAAAACATTACCTCGCTGCCATCGAACCTCCACTCAAGCTCAATCTCTTCAAATGGCAGATAACGGATATAAGCGCAAATGTGCTATCATCGCAAATCCAACTCAAACAACTGAATCTGAATACTACACAGGTTACGGATGAAGGTGTGAAGTATCTGACAGTCCTTAGACAACTTCAATCCCTCGATTTGGGCAATAGTAAGTTTACTGAGAAAGGAATTGTTCATTTAGCATCTTTTAAAGATCTGCATTTTCTGAGCCTGAGCAATACGAAAGTCAGTGATAAAGGTGTTAAGGAACTCCTGCCTTTAAAACAGCTCGATGGATTGATCCTAGATGGCACTCAAGTGACTGACACAGTAGGGAAACTATTGATCGATTTCAGACATCTCGAAAAACTTGGTCTAAGCAATACTCAGATGACAGACACAGGAATTAAGGAATTGATTGGGTCGAAACAACTAAAACAATTGTTCTTGGAAAATACACGCATAACTGATGTAGGTGTCAAGGATCTAGCGAAGCTTGAACTACTTGAAGTCTTGAACTTGGACAGTACGAATGTGACGGAATTGTCTATTAAAGATCTGTCCACATTAAAGCAACTAACTCAACTCTACTTGAATTATACTCAAATGTCTTATGAAAACATAGCCGAACTCCGTGATTTACTTCCGAAATGCAGTGTTATTTTCAGTCAGCCTAAAAAAACAATTCCCAATTAGTTGCTTCTTATCATTCCTTTAGAGGTGTAAGATGTTTTCGAAAATACTGTCCTTGATGCACAGAAACAGGATACTCCACAACATGCGTAGATTGAATAGGCGAATCTTGTTAATAGCTGAAGAACTCGAGCCACGATGGGTTCCTACGGCTTACACATGGGATCCATCTGCGGCATCTACCAATAAAAATTGGAAAAACCCTGACAACTGGGCACCTGCGGGTATACCGAGTGGCTCGGGAGACTCAGTGTTGTTCCAGGCAAAAACACCATCTGGTGTTAATTCCAATTGCATTGTTGACGCTGGCGTATCTATAGGTAGTGTAAATCTCAATGGATATGGCCTTACCCTTTTTCTCGATGGTACGTTTACAGTTGATTCACTTACAATGAATGTAGCAGTCCGAAATGGAAATGTGGCAAATCCAACTATTGCAGCAGCAGATGAACCTGCTAAACTAATTATAAATAAAGAATTCATCTGGAATTCCGGAAATTTGATACAACTGCCTGTTGATATCACTTCAGGGGCTGTTATGACTGTTGGGTTTGCAAAGCCTGCTCCAATGACTAGCCTATCGACGCGTTCCACGAATATATATATCTCAGGTATTTTGAATTGGGACACCGGAGACATTGCTGCTACTGGTTCTAACCTTATCCAAATTAATTCTTTTGGATCATTCAATATAAATGTTGACAAAGGGTATGATTGGGGTTCGGGTCCTAAGACCCTTTCAGTCGTAAATAACGGATCTGTAACCTCAAACGCTTCCTCTTTTGCATTTATTGAAGGTAATTACACTAATAATGCCTTTACGACCATTAATAAGGGTACTCTTTCCATATCTGGCAATGCGGTACAGAACGGTGATTGTTCATTAACTACTCTAAATTCGGGATCTATAGAATTGACTAACCCAAATCATATTTTGAATATTAATGCTGGATTTATTTCGGGAAATGGAACTATAACAGGAAACTTGACGTTAGGGACGTCTACTACATCTGCAACGATTATCCCTGGAGGTAGTACAGCTCCGCCGATTGGATCTCTTAATGTGACTAACAGTTTTGCAATGTTTAACGGAGAAATGCAGATTTATATCTTCAGTGGTACTCAATACGGGGTAATGAATGTTGGAACTGGAACAGATCCAGCCTACGCCGACTTGAGTGGTGGTTCTGTTGTCGGACTCTTACAAGGGGCTAATCCTTCGCCGGCAACAATTACATTTTTAAACTATCCACTTCTTTTGAGTGATTTTAAAGAGACTAGCCCTCCTGCGCTATACTCCTATCAGTTTAATCCTGGTTGGGTGCCGTTACCAAATGTAACGCTTGCTAAGATGTCGCAGTTTGTGCCCACTGGTGCAGGAGGGGGTGCGCTTGCAGGCACAGTATTCGTCAACAACGACGGCACCAACGCTCCCGATTCCAGCAACCCGGGCCTTTCAGGCGCAACTGTATCGATTTACGATTCCAGCAATACTCTCGTTGCTTCCACAACATCGGCCTCGGATGGAACGTATAGTTTGACTGGCATTACGGCTGGAACTTATACGGTTCAGACCACTGTTCCCAGCGGCTACGTCGATAATGGCTCATCCAGCACGTTATCGACGTCAATGACAATCACCTCTGGCCAGACTGTCACCAATAATGTCGCAGCGTACTCCTCATCCTCTCCGACCTCAACCTCCGGCAACGTCTTCGTTGATAGCGATGGCTCGGGCCTGAATGATGGGGTGAATCCCGGATTGTCCGGAGTTACGGTATCTCTCGAAACCACCAGTGGCGGCTCGGTGACCAATGCCTTCGGCGGGCCTGTTTCATCCACAACTACCAATAGTTCCGGGAACTATAGCTTCACGAACCTCAATCCTGGCACATATCAAGTTGTTGTATCCGATCCATCGGGCTATTCGCTCGAAGGAACAACCAGCAGCACTTTTACCACCACGATTAGTTCTCCCGGCCCAAATACTGTTGCCAATGAAGGGGTCTATCAGAATGCCTCGCTCGGTGGGACGGTTTCGGTGGGGACTTCGGGTTTGTCGGGGGTTAGCGTGGAACTTACTGACCTGAGTGGCGATGTCCTATCATCCACGACGACGGCTTCCAATGGCACGTACAGTTTCAGCACCATTGCGGCTGGTTCGTATGGGTTGCTCATGACTGCGCCTAGCGGATATGTGTTCGATGGATCGTCCAATACCTTGCTTAATACTACAGCGCACACTTGGCTTTCCAGCGACAGCGGGTTAGCGTCTTGAGGCGAATGCCCGCCGCGCGGAGTTTTCGCCGCGTCGCTTTCGTGTGACTCTTGCGAGCTTGAGCGCGACGGGTCTGAGTGTACTTTAACTCTTTGGCAGTCTGGTCAAGCAACCGTGCACCAACTCGGTCCGAAAGCCACAGACTCCTCACTACTGCCGACATCGCCGTCCGCACCTGACAGACGGTCAGTTCCTTCAGTTCCGGATTTTTCCCCCCGAAGTTCTTGGTGCACTTTAGCCAGAAACAGATGACTCACCGCCGTGATGATCAGGTGCCTTTTGAGGCCCTGATATTTTCGCCCCTCGTAGTGGTCCAATCCCAGTTCGCCTTTCTCGTCTTCAAAGCAACGCTCCACACGCCAACGCGAAAAGGCCACCAGCAATAGCGTCTGCACTGGCGTTCCAACTGGAGCATTGCTCACGAAATACTTGACCTCATCCGGTTCCAACACGTTCCGCGCCACGATCAAGTGATACGTCTGCTCGGGCAGGCCATCCTCATTGCGTGGATAAATGAGGAGATGCTTGACTTCCCAAACCATCGGACCCTTCTCACCGTCCTTGATGCGGTAACGCTTCCACTTTTGCTCACGCAACGGCCGATGATACCGCAACATGTCCTCGACCGTCATGGGCTTCGCGTTCCCCACCACCAGCCGCGGCGTTCGCCGCGATCGGCCTCGACCCCCACGACGATACGGACGCTCCGTCACCTGCGGCCGCCGCGTCCAGACCACGAAATCCTTGTGCACCTCGCCGACAAACTTCTGACCACGCTTGTCAAGGGCGTGCAAAAACTGCGGCTTCACACCGTACCACTCGTCGAACGTTAACCACTCGAAGTGGACGCCGTGCCCGACCGCACGGTCGTATAGTTCCAGAGCAATCTCCGTCTTGGGACGATAGACCATCGTCTCCGGAATTCCCGCTTCGCGGCAACGCTCGCGATCTTCCGACCAACTCTCCGGCAAAAACAACTCGCCATCGAGCAGCGTGTGAAAATCGTCCACGGCATAACCCAGATGCACCGTCACAATACAGTTTTCCTGTTTGCCGACCGCACCGCAGTGCTGCCGTTGAACACCGGGCGTCTTGGCCCCTTTCTTGACGTCGCTGGTTTCGTCGATGATACCGATGCTCCGCCGGCTCGCGTGCTCGCTGGCCACCAGCGAATGCAATCGCTTCCGCAACCCATCCTCATCCCACTCGTACCGCGCCAGAAACTCTTGAAGCGTGCGAGGCGGCATGTCCGCCTTGAGCGCGATGGGTTCGACGCTTTTCTGAGGTAAATCGGATAACTGCCCGTTCACATAGACCCCCAAATGCTTCCGCGTATCGCTGCGGTTGAAGCAGTCATCAAAGCATGACAAATACCCATCCAACCGCGGCTTCAAGCCGCGAATTTGTTCAGCATCCATGCCGAAAAACTCCTTGTGGCGTCAGGGCCGACACAAGGTTGACTTAATTCGCGCATTTGTTCAATATCAACCGTGCGCTGTAGTATTAACTACCTCACCTTTGGCTCCGGGGATGTCATTACTGGCTACAACGCGACCGCCTATTCCTCTTCTGCTGCAACTTCGGTCACCGGCACGATCTTCATCGATAACGATGGCTTGGGCCAGACGGATTCATCCAATCCCGGGCTCTCTGGTGTGACGGTTTCACTCGAAACCACCAGCGGGGGTTCCGTGACGAATGCCTCCGGCGGCACTGTGTCATCCACAACCACCAATAGCTCTGGAAACTACAGCTTCACGAATCTCAATCCGGGCACGTATCAAGTGGTTGTTACGCAGCCGACCGGCTATTCGCTCGAAGGCTCGACTACAAGCACCTGGTCCACGCTCGTGAATGCACCCGGCTCTTACACGACCGTCAATGAAGGAGTCTATCAACCCGCTTCCATGAGCGGGACCGTTTCCTATGGATCGGGCGGTTTGTCGGGAGTGACCATCTATCTCATGGATACGAATGGAAACGTCTTGTCAACGACATCAGCAAGCAACGGCACCTATAGTTTCAGCGATGACCTGGCTCCAGGACTATACGAATTGGAAATGGTTGCCCCGAGCGGTTATGTATTCAATGGCACATCGAATATACTTTCCAACTTTATCACCATCGGCTCCGACCAGAGCCTCACCGGCCAGAACGCCACGGCTTATTCCAGCACCGCCGCTACCTCCATCACCGGCACAGTGTTCAGCGATGCCGACGGCACCGGCATCCCCTATTCCAGTAACCCGAACCTCTCCGGCATAACAGTTACCCTTGAAACGACCAGCGGCGGCTCGGTGACCAATGCTTCCGGCGGGACCGTGAGTTACACAACCACCAACAGTTCCGGGGTTTATACCTTCTCGAACCTGAATCCCGGCTCCTACCAGGTCGTCGTTACGGCACCCACCGGTTACGTTGCCGAAAGCACCTATGGGACGAGCGAGACCTTCGCCGCGGTTGCGCCTGGGACGGGTTCGACGGTCAACGGACCGATGATCCAGGATGGCGGTTTTTCGGGGAATGTGTCCGAGAATAACGGCTTTGGCGAGACCGCTATTTACGATGCCAGCGTTGTCCTCCAGGACGCCAGCGGCGATACCGTGGCTTCCACAACCACCGACTCCAGCGGCAACTTCTCACTATCTAATATCGTACCGGGGATCTATACATCAGTCTTCACAGCACCGAGCGGATATATATTGAACGGCTCTTCGAATACATGGTCCGAGACTGTAGATATCGATTCGGGAGTAACCAACTCCGGGAACAATATCTCCGCCTATAGTTCGATGATGTCCACCTCGATCTCGGGGACCGTCGTGATCGATAACGATGGCTCCAATTACAATGATGGCACCAATCCCGGCATCTCGGGAGTGACCGTGACGCTGCTCCAGGGAACCACGACGATCTCTTCAACGACCACCAACTCCAGCGGGAACTACAGCTTTAACTTCATTTCGCCGGGAACCTACACCGTGCAGGTATCGGAGCCCTCGGGCTATTCGCTGGAAGGCTCCAGCACCTCGACGTATTCCGTTTCCGTGTCCGCGCCCGGTCCGGTCACCACGGCAGATGAAGCCGTGTACCAGACGGGCACGCTCGGCGGCACGGTTTCGGTTTCCGGCGGCAGCGGGCTTTCCGGCGTAGCGGTGACGCTCTACGACACGAACTTCGACCAGATCGCCACGACAACCACGGTCTCTGGCGGCACGTTCTCGTTTACGGGAATCGTGCCCGGCACGTACTTCATGGTTTACGCCGCTCCGTCCGGCTATGTGCTGGATGGCAGTTCCAACACGCTCTTCAATACCGTCACGGTTGGCTCGGACCAGACGATCTCCACCCTCAACGCCACGGCCTACTCCGCGAGCGGGACTTACTCTTTGAGCTCCACGGTCTTTATCGACGCCCTCGACGACGGCACCGACGACAGCGGCGATAGCGGGCTCTCGGGCGTGACCGTGACCCTGCTCGATTCCTCCGGCAACCCGGTGCTCAATAGCTCGGGCGATCCGATCACCACCACCACGAACTCGAGCGGGCAATACACTTTCAGCGGCCTGAACCCCGATAGCTACCAGGTGGGGTTCGCGATGGCGTCGGGCTCGAGCTACGTCACCGATGGCTCCGGCACCTCGGCCTGGACCGGTTCCGCGAGCTTGCCCGGCCCGAGCGCCACGCTCAACGCCGGGGTTTATGTGCCGAGCACATTTTCCGGGAACATCTTCCTCGACAGCATGGCGACCGGCACGACCGGCGGCGGCAATTCGGCGGAAGCGGACATCGCGGTTACCGTGCTGAACTCGAACGGCCTGGCCGTGGCGACGACCACGACCGACAGCAGCGGCAATTACTCCTTCACGGGTCCGGCGGGCACCTACTCACTCCAGCTTGGCATCCAAAGCGATGCCGTTGTGGAAGGCTCGGCCGGCAAATATACGGCACCGATTGCGGTCGCCTCGGGCGCGACGCTCTCGAACATCAATGTCGGCGTCGTTCAACCGCCGAGCTCGGGAGGACTGATCGGCGACGCGGGCAATACTATCACCGGCTTTGCGTGGTCGGACACGAGCGGGAACGGCTTGCGCAGCCAGAACTCGAGCGGGGTGGACAGCGTGACGGTGAAACTCCTGAACCAATTCGGCACGGTGCTGGACACTGTACTCACGAACAGCGCGGGGTTCTACGAACTGCCGACCGACGGCCCGGGCACCTACCAGCTCCAGTTCATCATCCCGTTGGGAGACAGCAGTGCCGCGTTCTCGACGCAGAATGCAAGCACCGACCCCACAACGAGCAGCGCCGCCAACGCTGAAGGTTATACGAGCGATTTCACCGTCACCGAAGGCGAAGTGTGGCTGGCCGAAAACGTCGGGTTGACGGGAATTGGGGTGTAGGAGGGTGGGCCTCACCCCACCCGCCACCTTGCCACCGCGGCTTCATCCAACTCGACGCCCAACCCCACCCCGTCAGGCACCTTGGCATAAGGTGGTCCGAGGTCCAGCGGTTCCTTGATCACATCGCCGTCGTGGTAGATCGGGCCGATGGTGTCGGCTGGGAAGGTGTCGCAATCGACTTCCGGGAACGCGGCGGCCACGTGGAGCATGGCAGCGGTGCCGATACCGAGTTCCAGGTTGCTGCCGATGGTGCACCTCAAACCCGCAGCCTTGGCAACGGCAATAATCTCGGCAGTTGCAGCGATGCCGCCGTGCTTCCCCGGATAAACGCTCAAGATATCGGCAGCGCGATGAACGGTGAGTTGCCAGGCATCTTGAAGCGTGAACACGCTTTCATCAGCCATGATTGGCGCGGGAGTGTCTCGCCGCAGTTCCGCCATTGCCACTGGATCGCCCGTTGGGATCGGCTGCTCCGCGAACAGGAGATTGACATCCACCAACTGCCGCAGGCACCACTTGGCCTGCTGGATCGTCCAGCCGCAGTTGGCATCGATGGTGACCGGGATTGCTGGTCCGGCCACTTCGCGCACGGCTCGCACGCGGGCAACATCGGTTTCCGGATCGAGTCCGACCTTCACCTTCACGCACGTCACACCCATGCCGAGAAGCTGCTCGGCCATGGCGCACGAACCGGGGACATCCCGTGCCCAGACAACGAGCTTGATGCGCACCCTGTCGCGGACCTTACCGCCAAGTAATTGGTAAACGGGAAGGCCCGCGGCCTTACCAGAGATATCCCAAAGCGCCATCTCGACGGCTGCCTTGGAGAAGGGGTTCAGCTTGATGATGAAATCCATGGCCCGGCGGGAAGCCGTGATATCGCGCGGATCGCGGCCTAGGATTTGCGGGGCGATGTAATCGCGTATCGCTGCCAGCGTGCCGGCCTGTGTCTCCCCGGACCAGAGTCCGGACACTGTTGCCTCCCCAAGCCCAACCAAGCCGGAATCTGTGTGGATTTTCACCAGTACGTAGGCCGATGTGGCATGTTCGCCGTGAGCGGTTTTCGCGGTCATGCCTTTCTTGAGCGGCACGCATATGGGAATTGCTTCGATCCGGACGATCTTCATGTCGAACTCAGTTGAAGGTAGACAGAACGCAGAGTACAATCGGCATGATTGGGTTATTAGCTAATAACCTATTTAAGCCAAGGCCGCGAGATGATGGTTTGACATTCTTTCCAGGCTTTTCAGATTCAGACAGGTTCGATGTCAGCCAAAAGCGGTATAATAATCCCATCGGTCTCCGCTTCAAGGCGGAAGCCGGCACGGAACATGAGGTCAACCGGTGCAGGTGACAGTATCCGCCAGACATGGGCACTTGACCGACGATGTCCATAAAGAGCTTCAGGAAAAAGCCGAGAAGTTGCTCCACTTCTTCGATCGCCTCACATCCATCGTGGTCACTGTGGATTTGCATCGCGAGCGCGAGGGCAAGGTAGCTGTCGAAATCCTGGCTCACGCGGAACACAAGCACGAATTCATTGCCGTCGATCGTGATGTGGATGTAAATCACGCTTTTACCCTTGCCGCCGATCGCATTAAGCAACAAATCAAGCACTATAAGGAAAAGATCCAGGACCACCGCAGGGATCCATCGCACAATGGCGGCACTGAGGCCTGATCGGTCGAACGAAGTCAATGTCCAGGGAGACGAGGAGATTTTCATATGAGGCTGACAAATTTCCTCGTTCGCGATGCAATTATTCCCAACCTCGCTGCCACGGCCGCGGGGATTGATCCCAACGATGCAACGGCAACGAGCGGGGTCAAGCAGCACGTCATCTCGGAGATGGTCGGTTCCTTGCGGTCTGCCGGTTATTTCCGGGACGATGACCTCAGCGATATTGTCCGAGCCGTGATGAGGCGGGAACAACTTGGGACCACGGGGATCGGGCATGGCATCGCCATTCCGCACTCCCGACATCCCTCGGTGGACCGGTTGATTGGTACACTGGCTATTGCGCGGGATGGGCTTCCGTTCGAGAGCCTCGATGGCGAGCCGGTCTACGTTTTCGTCTTGCTCGTTTCTCCGCAAGAGCGTCCGGGCGATCACCTTCGCGCCCTGGAAGCAGTTGTCAGAACCATGAGAGATGAGGATTTCGTCCGTAGACTGCGGGCGTGCAAAACCCGGGATGAAGTTTGGACCCTGTTGGAAACGGCCGCACCAGGATGGTGAATCAAGGAGTTTTTTACACCGAACCAAGTTACTTTGAAGAATAGGCTTGAGAACCAATGACCACCAGGACGACTGATGGGCTGATACCGCGGGATGGCCTCCCTCCCTCGACCAGTTCGCCACAGTCCAGTTCGCCCGCTGAGTATGCGACGAGCGAGCGGTTTCGCCGCACCGTTCGCGTTCAGAATCCTTTGGGTCTGCATTTTCGCGCGGCAGATCGATTTGCTCGGGTGGCCAAGCGTTATTCCTGCTCGGTTACTGTCTACAATGGCGATCTCAAGGCCGATGGGAAGAACTTGCTGTCACTAATCGCATTGTGCGTTTTCCCCGATGCGGATGTGATCCTGGAAGTCGATGGCGCTGATGCTGTCAAGGCTCTCGAAGTGCTGGCCGAAGTGCTAGGCGCACCCAACGGCGAAGATTATGCGATCTAGTTTTGAACCTCGGAACTTGGAACGGAAGCCACGAATACAGCACAGGTTATTTTCGTTCCGCACTCCGAGTTCCACGCTCACACAATGTCCCGACTTCGGCTGCCCGGCCGGAGTGCGGAATTCCTGAACCAAGGGCCCGGACTCACCGGCGAATGGAAGTCAAGCGCGGCATCGCTGTCTCCCCCGGCGTGGCAATCGGGCCGGCTCTCGTTCTGGATACCGAAGGTATCCGGATCACTCATCGAACCATTCCCGCCGATCAAATCACCGACGAAATTCAAAGACTCCTTAAAGCTCTGGATGAGACAGCAGCAGAATCCCGAGAAACGCGCGAGCGTTTCACGGCTCGGCTCGGCCCGACTCTCGGCAACATTTTCGGAGCCCACGAGTCCGCCCTGGATGCGATGCGCAAACCACTCGAGGTGCTCATTCGCACGCATTCGTACTCAGCGGAATATGCTGTCAGCAGCTTTTTCCGCGACTACGTCAAGCAAATGGAAGCCGTGGCCGTCCGGTTCCCAGAATCCGATCGGGCCGAAGTTCGGCGGCGTACGGCTGAGTTCGTCGATATTGAGAAGCAGGTTCTCACCCGCTTACTCGGACAGAACTCGGAGCCCCTTCAGCAATTGACCGCCCCGGTTATCGTGCTGGCAAACGACCTGATGCCTTCCGATACTGCCGACTTCACCCCGCGTACCGTTCATGCTTTCGCCACCGAAAGTGGCGGAAATACCAGTCATACCGCAATTCTTGCCGGGGCTCTTGAAATTCCTGCCGTCGTCGGCATCGGGCGTTTCCTGACCGATGTCTCCGGCGGCGACATCATCATTGTCGATGGCAGCGAGGGCGTCTTGATCATCGATCCCGACGATGCGACCATCGCCCGTTATGAGGAAAAGCGCGCAGCCGATCGCTTGCGGGCGGATCGCTACGACTCACTCCGGGACAAACCCGCTTTGACGCTCGATATGGCTCGAATTCAACTGTTTGGCAACATTGAGCTATCGGGAGAAGCCGCGCACTGCCTGGATCGAGGTGCCGAAGGTGTCGGGCTCTACCGGACCGAGTTCCTCTACCTGAACAAAGCCACCGATCCCACCGAAGCCGAACACTACGAGGCCTATCGCTCCGTCGTTCAAACCCTCGGTTCCGACCGGCCGGTTGTCATACGCACGCTCGACCTGGGCGCGGATAAGTTCTCCAGCGTTTCCAAAGTTGCCGGAGGGGCTGAGAAGAACCCTTTTTTGGGTCTTCGCAGCATCCGTTTGTGCCTGCAAAACCTCGATCTTTTCAAGACGCAACTCCGTGCCATACTTAGAGTTGCACTCTTGGGCGATGTGCGGATCATGTTCCCGATGATCAGCACGGTCGATGAGCTCCGGCAATGCCGGACGCTCCTCAACGAGGTGAAAGAGGATTTGGAGGATGCAGGAATCCCCTTCAAACGCGAGCTACCAGTCGGTACAATGATCGAAGTTCCATCTGCCGCCCTCATGGCGGATATACTTGCCCGTGAGGTGGATTTCTTCTCGATCGGGACAAACGACCTGATTCAATACGTTCTCGCGGCGGACCGGAACAACGAAAACGTAGCGAATTTGTATAACCCAGCCGATCCTTCCGTCCTCCGTTTGATCAAGGGGGTTGTTGAGGCGGCTCGCAAGGAAAAAATTGATGTGAATGTGTGTGGGGAGATGAGCGGCGAACCGCTTTATGCTCCTCTCCTGGTAGGCATGGGCATCCGCCAACTGAGTGCGACCCCGCGAAAAATTCCTGAGCTCAAGCGGGTCATCCGTCAACTGCACCTGCAGGAGGCGGAACAGTTGGCCGCAAATGTCCTGAACATGGAAACTGCCCGACAAGTGGGCAATTATTTACGCGACCATTTACGCCGAATCCTCCCCGGGGCGGCCGACTGAACCCGAGACTCAACCCCGACCCGGGGGCACACAAACCCGGGCGGAAGACTCTGGCCAGCGGTTTCGCGAACGGGTTGAGACGATGAGGACAACCGAAATCACCGTCATGCCCATTTCCGGGCACCGGAACTCCGGCCTCCGTCCCACCCTGACTGCCCCGTCACCACCCCCAGCGCAACGCATTTGTCGTTGGCTGACATAGGTGGATGGGAAGGACTGGAGGGGCTGACACCAGCTTATTACCAGCTATTTTTGTTTGACTTTGTTTCTCATGATGGGACTTATACGTCCCATGGGACGTATAAGTCCCATTGAGAACAGGAAGGCAACAGACTGCATAGGTAATTGCTGGCGCGGCCGTTTTCGATGCTCGGAGATAAGTTCCGCTTCCGCTTTGCCAAAACCGGCACGCTCCGGTTGCTCTCCCACCACGACCTCATGCGCTGTCTGGAGCGGATGCTCCGTCGAGCCGATCTCCCCTTCAAATCCACCGCAGGCTTCCACCCCGGCCCTCGAGTTGTTTTTGCTCTCTCTCTCCCTCTCGGCGTCGAGGGGCTCGATGAAGTTGTCGAAATCGAGTTCACACGTCCATGCGACTCGCAAGAAGTCCTCGCAAAGCTCGGCGAGGAAGCTCCCGTCGGCTTGACGTTCTCGAAAGTCTCGGCAATTCCGATGAAGGCGACAGCGATTCCTCGCCGCGTCGTGTACAGGATTGCACTTCCTCCTGAACGCCTTCACGAAACCGGAATTCGTTGCTCGGAGTTGATCGCACAGGAAAAGGTGTGGGTCGATCGTCTCAAGCCGGGACCAAAAAGGCTCAATATCCGGCCTTATCTGCGGAGTTTGCACATCGAGACGAGTGAGCCTGCCAACATTGGAAGTGATTTTTTGATTCTCGACTTTTGGGTAACGCAGACCGGGACGGCCCGTGTGGATGAACTTCTCAAACTACTCGATCTGACCGACCTGAGAGATACAGGTTCGGTCGTCGAGCGTGCAACTGTTGAGATACGCGACGAAGTATCGAATCCGGACCCGGCGGACTGTCCGCCGGCTGGACCGGCTGAAACACTCCCGTTGGATCCAGCCGCAATCGCGGCTTTGGTCCAGCAGGAAGAAGAACAAGCCGCGACGGTTGGGTGGAGCGTGTCCCCCAATAGCGCGGTGGTGGAATAAGTATTTGTTGATAGTCGGTTGAGGATTGTTGATTGGATGTTGAGGAAACTTGAACCACTCATCCAGGAACCAAAGCCGAAAACAACCGACAATCGGCAATTAACAACAAACAGATTACGAGTATTCAAATGAAAAAAGAGATGCTGATCAACGTCCTCCAGTCGGAGGAATGCCGCATTGCAATTGTCGAAGATGGACTTTTGGAGGAGCTCTACGTCGAGCGATCCAGTCAGGAAAGTTATGTCGGGAATATCTATAAAGGCCGCATCGTCAACATCGAGCCGAGCATCCAGGCAGCGTTCGTGGACTTCGGAATCGGACGAAACGGCTTCCTACACGTTTCGGACGTTGACCCCGCTTATTACAAACACCTGCTTTCCAAAGCAGACCT
>Ga0206910_1119_pt1 | contig 15660 bp, 12 predicted proteins | sample Alteio_BWOrgHeat_77_FD_152949 | JGI IMG/M metagenome (GOLD analysis project Ga0206910, IMG submission 152949) | Enriched cells from forest soil in Barre Woods Harvard Forest LTER site, Petersham, Massachusetts, United States -... | ecosystem: Environmental > Terrestrial > Soil > Temperate forest >... | reverse complement strand
CAGGTCGCTTCGGTCGGGATGACAGCGCGTGGTGGCCGGCTTTATGCCGCGGTACGATTGGGGAAGGCCGCAGGGCTGCGCGGACTTCGCCCTGCGCTACAGGGACGAGAAGCGCAAATGACTTCGGCGGATGTGATCGATCTTTACGCTGCTCTGCAGAACCACGGCGTCAAAATCTGGGTCGATGGCGGGTGGGGCGTTGATGCGCTGCTAGGTGAGCAGACGCGTTCTCACGGTGACTTGGACATTGCGATTGAGCAGAAGGATGTCGCGAAGCTTCGTGAATTTCTGGAAGACCGAGGATACAGAGAGATAAAAGTGGAGATCGCGCGGCCTTGGAATTTTGTGCTGGGTGATGCGAGCGGCAGGGAGATGGATGTTCACGTCATCGTGCTTACTGAGAAGGGAGATGGGTTGTACGGACCGGCGGAAAAAGGAGAGATGTATCCCGCTGCCGCATTGACGGGGACCGGCACAATAGGCGTCCAAACGGTGCGATGTATTTCGCCCGAGTGGGCGATCCAGTTTCATTCCGGCTATGAACTGAAGGAAAAGGATTTCCGAGACGTATCTGCATTGTGCGCCAAATTTGGGATCGGGCTGCCGGCAATATACGAGCGGTTCAGAAAATGATTGCTTTATGCCTAACGTACGGGACGCCCAGTTCTTGCGTCCAGCCATTCTTTGTATTCAATTGCAGCGTTACGATTTGGTCCGTCGTTTTAAGAGGACCTTCTATTGAAAGATCGCGTAGTGTGCATACTTTTTGCGAATCTCCGTTAGCTCCTGTTCCGTCATCGGGACAACTGGCTGCCCAACCGGAACTGAAACAGCTCGCATGTACTCCTCGTGACCCGATGCTGACCAAATGTCGGTATGGGTTAAGTGGTCCGTCCCGATATTTTCCATACTTATCCAGGTATCTCTCGGAATGAATACAATGGCACCTGCATGCGCAACCTGTACCTTATCTCCCAGCAACACCTTTCCGGTTCCACTCTGAATAAGAATCAACTCGTCGGCATGCGGATGACGATGGGTTGGAATTTTATCGCCGGGAGCCATATCTTCGGTCACCACCGCCATCGTCTCAGAGCCGCCGTTTTGGGGGCCAATTTTTAGAGTGAATGTCACTCCCGGCCTTGCTCGGAACTCACGTTTTTCACCTTCGTCTGATGCCAATACCATCGGTGTCGGTTTGTTGGCACTCTCAGACTGCTTGGATGGAATTTGTCGCGCAGCGAGAATCGCACAAAATGCAATCGCTGTAGTTGCAATCGCCCAGGGTGTATGTCGCATAAACGCCTCACGATAGTCAGGACGTGAAATCCGGCTATGTAGTATCCAGGTGCAGGCCAAGACCTTCAAGCGGCCCGCTTGGGTGCCTGAGTTCTGCTGGAGCATACTCCAGTATCGCAACCGAAATACTTATATAGTGTTTCCAGATTGCTTGACGGCACGCGGGACGCAAAACCGTCGGCACTTGGACGTTAAGTCTGGAAACCGGAAAAGTTCCTTCCAGTATTTCACATGGACCGTAAGGGCGTTTATCAGGGTTAGCAGGAGTTTGGCAGTCCCGCGAATCCAGCGTGACGGGCCGTTTGGCAATGGTGACCGGGCAAAGAGTTGCGGAATCGCTCATCGATACACTCGTCGATCAAAATGCGCATTTAGGGACGCGCGAGCAAAAGGAGTTTTGCTTCTTCGAGAGCAGCGACGGCCACCTCCCGCGAGACGGTAGGAAAGCCCTCCAGAAAGTCTTCGAGTGATTCTCCGCCCTTCAGATAGTCGAACAGCGTTTGGATGGGAACGCGTGTGCCGCGAAACACAGGGGTTCCCCCGAGAACATCCGGATTTTTGACGATGACTCCCATGAAAGTAGTGTAGCACGCGGGATTGTGGCGTAGGCATGGTACAAATTCTGGTGGTAGCGGCTGGGGCGGGCCTGCACGACGGACCCTCGGTGGGTTGTCGGGACACTTTGTACGATTTGCGTTGTACAATCGCGCTCCGAGGCGCGGGGTGGCAGAACTATGACGAATCCTGGGCATCATTTTGTGGCGGTGATTGGCGGTGCGATTTCGGGCTCGGTGGCGGCGGAGATTCTGGCGGATAGCGGAATTCGCGTCGCGGTGTTCGAGCAGAACACGCGGCCGTACGGCAAGATCGAAGACGGCCTGCCGCGTTGGCACGTGGAGCAGCGCAAACAGGAATACGGCCGAATCGACGCGCGCATGAAGAAGCCGAATGTGTATTTCATCCCCTCCACCAAGCTAGGCCGGGATTTCAGTCTGCCGCAGCTTTTCGAGTGGGGCTTTTCGGCGGTGATTCTAGCCAACGGCGCGTGGCGCGACCGGGAATTGGGCGTGCCGGAAGCAGAGCAGTACCTCGGCAAAGGGCTGGTTTACCAGAATCCGTTCATCTACTGGTACAACCACAAGAACGAAAAGGACTACCAGGGGCCGCGCTATGAAACGCCCGACGAAGCCATCGTGGTGGGCGGCGGCCTGGCGTCCATTGACGTGCTCAAGGTGCTCCAGCTCGAAAACTACGAACGTGCTTTAAAGGCTCGCGGCGTTGAGACCAGCATGCATGAGTTGGATAAGGGCATTCCGGAGGTCTGCAAGGCGCATGGCATCAAGCCGGAGGAGCTGGGCATAAAGGGTTGCCTCTTGATTTATCGCCGCCGCGAACAGGACATGCCGCTGGCGCAGCCGCCCGACAACGCGACGCCGGAGCAGATCGCCAAAACAGAAATGGTTCGGCAGAAAATGCTGCGCATCGCGCGCGACAAATACCTGTTTCGCGTGCAGGATCGCAGGCTGACCACCGGGATCATCGTGCAAAATGGACGGCTCGCGGGGCTGAAGGTGGTGGAAACAAAAATCGAGGGCCGCAAGGCTGAACCGATCCCCGGCTCGGAACACGAACTCCGCGCGCCGCTGGTCGTTTCTTCGATCGGCTCGGTGCCGGAGAAACTTTCCGGGATCAACATGAATGGCGAATACTACACATTCGCCGGCAAGGATGTGCCGCGGTACACGGAAATGGACCGCGTGTTCGGGGTCGGAAACGTCGTCACCGGACAGGGGAACATCCGGGTGTCGCTGGTGCATAGCCAGAAAGTGACCAAGCGCGTGGTGGATTGCATGCAGAGCGCCGATGGAAACGCTGCGGCTAAAGCCGGCAGTGCGGAACAGCAAGTGGCGGGTGCCATGGACGCGATTGGGAAGCAGATTGAAGTGATCCCCGAGCTTTCAGACGACCAACTGGCGAAGGTGGAGCGCCAAGTTCGTGCCCTGCAGCAAAAAGCGGGCTTCACTTCCGACTACGACTCCTGGATCGCCAAGGTGACTCCGCCCGATCTCGAATAGATCGTATTTCCTTACAATTCTTTTTTGCGGGGAACCAATTGGCTCTCCTTTCCGTATAAGCGATTATGGAAACGCTACTGGCGGACGTCCGCCATTCCCTTCGCGTTCTGATCAAGAGTCCTGGCTTCACCATCGTCGCGGTCCTGGCGCTTGCGCTCGGCATCGGCGCGAACACCGCAATCTTTTCTGTGATTGACCGGGTACTGCTGGCCCCGCTGCCTTTCCCGGATTCGGAGAGGATCATGCGCGTGCAGCGTAGGTTCCCGAACGGCAATGGGTCGTCGATTTCCATTCCTAAATTCATGGCATGGCGAAAGAGCCGCAGATTTCAATCCATGGCGGCCTATGATTTCGGCAGCGTCAGCCTGAACCTGGGCACAAGCGACCGCCCCAATCCAATCAATGGAATGCACGTCACCGCGAACTTCTTCAATGTCTTTGGTGTCACACCCATTCTGGGGCGGACATTTTCTCCAGAAGAGGACTTGCCAAACGCGGGTAAGTTCGCCGTACTCACGTTCAACATGTGGAAGAACCGCCTGGGTGGGGACCACGACATTGTGGGTAAGACGATTACCCTCAGCGGAGAGCAGTATGTTGTGCTCGGGGTCATGCCTGAAGACTACCAATCTGATCCACCCACAGATCTCTACCTTCCCGGGCAATTCGATCCTAACAGCACCAATCAGGGACACATGTATTACGTGGCTGGGCGGCTTCGGCCCGACGCATCCATTGCATCAGCGCAGGCCGAGCTGGCGGTCATCGCCGATCAATTCCGTGCAGCCCACTCGGACATCATGGACAAGTCCGAAAGTGTGGATGTGGTTCCGCTGCGGGTGGCCATCGGCGGCGAGGTCCGTCTCGCGCTTCTCATTCTGGCGGGCGCAGTCGCTTTCGTGCTGCTGATTGCTTGCGGAAATGTTGCCAGTCTGTTGCTGGCACGCGCGGCCGGGCGGCAGAGAGACATCGCGATTCGCACGGCGATAGGCGCGAGCCGCGGACGCATCATTCGGCAACTTCTCACAGAAAGCATGCTGCTGGGTCTGGCTGGTGGCGTGGCAGGGCTGATCGTGGGCGGCATCGGCGTTCGCATGCTACTCGCGCTGAGCCCCGGGAACATTCCGCGTATCAACGCTCCGGAACATTCCGTGGGCGGGTTGATGCTTCTCGACTGGCGCATTCTCGTGTTTCTGTTTGGCATATCGCTTGCCACCGGTTTGCTGTTCGGGCTCTTTCCCGCGTTGCGCGTCTCTCGCTTCGACGTGAATGCTGTGCTGAAGGAATCCAGCGGCCGTTCCGGCTCGGGATTCAAGCACAGCCGGGTTCGGGGATTGCTGGTGATCAGTGAGATTGCGCTCGCGGTCGTGTTGCTCGCTGGGGCTGCGCTGATGATTCGCACGTTCGCCGGTTTGCGCTCAGTCAAATCGGGAATCGATCCTTCCAACCTGCTCACTCTGAGGACCGCGATTTCCGGAAGCCGTTACGCCAGCACAGCCCAAGTGGAAAACATGGTGAGGCAGGCGACGGAGCGCATCCAAGCCTTGCCCGGTGTTCGCGTTGCAAGTTGCGCCGTTACTGTGCCTATGGACCAGGTGGGCATCGACTTGCCATTCAATATCGAGGGCCACGCACGGAAGAGCGGCGAAAAATGGGAGGGCGACGAGTACTGGCGGTTTGTTTCCCCCGGTTATTTCGAGGCGTTGCGCATTCCTCTTCTGCGCGGTCGCTATTTCACCCGCACGGATACTGGAAACGCGGCCCATGTAGTGATTGTCAACGAAGCGTTCGCTCGGAAGTATTGGTCGGACGGGGATCCCATCGGGCACCGTATGGAGATCGCTAAGGGACTCGGCGCAGAATTTGACGAACCGGTGCGTGAAGTTGTGGGCGTTGTTGGCAGCGTGACGGAGAGCGGGCTGGCGGGTGGGATGGTGCCCGTCATGTACGTTCCTCAAAGCCAGATTACGGATGGATTAACCAGACTCGGTGCCAGCCTGCTGCCGTTGAGCTGGGTGATACGGACCAGCGGCGATCCGCTTTCGATGGCTTCCACCATCCGCCATGAATTCGAGAGCCTCGATCCCCAGTTGGCGCCTTCGCATGTTGTCAACATGGATCAGTTGATTGCTGAGGGCAACGCGCGGCAAAACTTCAACACGCTGCTGCTTACCGTATTTGCCTCGATCGCATTGCTGCTTGCGGCAGTCGGAATCTACGGCCTGATGTCCTACGCGGTGGAGCAACGCATGCAGGAGATTGGAATTCGGATGGCGCTGGGAGCGGACCAGGGAAAAATCATGAGGCTCGTCCTGGGGCAAGGAATGCGCCTGGCCATGATTGGAACCGCTCTCGGTTTAGCTGGAGCGTATGGCCTGACACGGCTGCTGGCGAAATTCCTGTTTGGCGTGAAACCGAGCGACCCGCTGGCATTTTCAATCGTTGCAGCGACTCTTATTGTTGTTACTTTATTGGCTGCCTTCGTTCCTACCAGACGGGCAATGCACGTGGATCCGATTGTGGCACTTCGACAGGAATAAGCAGATTCCTCCGGCACTCGAACCCTTTCTTACGCTTGTACGATAACACGCGGATGTTCGTCGTTAGTGTTTAGTGGTGGCCGTCGCTGCCGCCGGCTAGTTCGCGGACTATGTTGCCTACGAAATTTTTGGCGTCGCCGAATAGCATTAGGGTTTGGTCGAGGTAGTAGAGGGGGTTGTCGATGCCTGCGAAACCGGCGGCCATGCTGCGCTTGATGACCATTACGGTGCGGGCTTTGTCAACGTCGAGGATGGGCATGCCGAAGATGGGGCTGGAGGCGTCGGTGCGCGCGGCGGGATTGGTGACGTCGTTGGCGCCGATGACCAGGGCGACGTCGGTTTGCGCCATGTCGCCGTTGATGTTGTCCATGTCGAGAAGCTTGTCGTAGGGGATGTCGGCTTCGGCGAGCAGCACGTTCATGTGGCCGGGCATGCGTCCGGCGACGGGGTGAATGCCGAAGCTGACGTCGACGCCGCGCTTGGTGAGGGCGTCGAAAAGTTCGCGGACTTTGTGCTGCGCTTGCGCGACGGCCATGCCGTAGCCGGGAACGATCACGACTTTGTTGGCGGCGGCGAGAATTCCGGCGGCTTCTTCCGCGGTGGCGCTCTTGACCGGGCGCTGCTCCTGCACGCCCGCGGCGGCGGCTTGAATTTGTCCGAAGCCGCCGAAAAGCACGTTGGTGAAGGAGCGATTCATGGCTTTGGACATGATGACGGAGAGGATGAAGCCGGAGGAACCGTCGAGTGCGCCGGCGATGATCAGCAGCTTGCTATTGAGGACGAAGCCCATCGCCGCGGCGGAAAGACCGGCGTAGGAGTTCAAGAGCGAGATGACGGTGGGCATATCCGCGCCGCCGATGGGGATGACCAGCATCACGCCGAAGATCAGCGGGATGATAATCATGGCGGGAAAGAGTTTCATTTGCTCGGGGTGCAGGCACAGAATGACCGCGATGGCGATCGCGAGAGCGAGCATGCCGAGGTTAACGAAGTTTTGTCCCTTATAGGTGATGGGGCGCTGCGGCAAGACTTCTTGTAGCTTGCCGGCAGCCATCAAGCTGCCGGTGAAGGTGAGCGAGCCGAGAATTACTTCCATGGAGAGCACGGCCATCATGAAAGGCGAGATGTTGGGGGCGCGGAGGTAAAACTCCGAGGTACCGACGAGCGTGACGCAAAGCGCGCCGAAGGCGTGGCTGAGCGCGGTCCGCTGCGGCACGGCGGTCATGGCCACTTTGCCGAGGGGCACGCCGATGATGCAGCCGAGCACCAGACCGATGGCGACCAGTTTGTAGTCGACGATGCCGCGATAGAGCAGCGTGCCGCCGATGGCCAGGGCCATGCCTATTTCGCCGGCCCAGACGCCGTGGCGCGCGGTGGTGGGAGAGCTTAGCCACTTCAACGACAAAATAAAAAGTACAGTGGCGATGAGGTATGTGATCTCGATGAGCGTGTCGGTGGGCATTATGATCTCTTCGGCCCGCTGGATTTGAACATGCGCAGCATGCGGTCGGTGATGAGGAAGCCGCCGACGATGTTGCTGGTGGCCGCGACGATGGCGATGGTGCCGAGAATGGCGGCGAGGTTGCTTTTGTGTTCGCCGGCCAGAATGATGGCGCCGACGACGGCGATGGCATCGAGGGCGTTGGTGAGGGACATCAGCGGAGTGTGGAGGAGCGGTGAAACGCGGCGGATGACTTCAAATCCAATGAAAGCAGCGAGCATGAAAACGTAGAGGCTGGTGATGATGTCCAGCTTCATTTATGCGCCTCCCGTGGTGGCTAGTGCCGGCAACTTGAAAAATTCACGGAGCCGGGCGTTCACTACTTCGCCGCCCTGCGTGAGCAATGTTTCGCGAATGATTTCGTCCTTGGGATCGATGGTTAGTTTTCCATCTTTCACCATCAGCAGAAGAAACGCGCTCAGATTGCGCGCGTACATCTGGCTCGCGTTGTAGGGCACGGCGCTGGCCAGGTTATAGAAGCCGATGATGGTGACGCCGTTGACGTTGATTTTCTCTCCGCCCTGGGTAAGCTCGCAATTTCCGCCGCGCTCCGCGGCCAGATCCACCAGCAGCGAACCCGGAGCCATGCCCGCGACCATTTCCTTGGTCACCAGCACCGGGGATCTCTTTCCGGGAATCACCGCGGCGGTGATGACGACGTCATGCTCCGCGATCACTTTGCCGAGCAGCTCGCGCTGCTTGCGGTAAAACTCTTCGCCTTGCGCGGTGGCGTAGCCGCGAGCGTCCTGCGCGTCCTTGGCTTCGATGGGCAGCTCGACGAAGCGCGCACCCAGGCTCTGGACTTGCTCCTTTACCGCGGGACGCAAATCATAGGCGGAAACCACGGCGCCGAGACGCCGCGCGGTGGCGATGGCCTGCAGCCCAGCAACTCCGCAGCCCAGGATCAATACCCGCGCGGGAGTGATCGTGCCGGCAGCCGTGGTCATCATCGGGAAAATCTTGGGCAACGAGTCCGCGGCGATGAGCACTGCTTTGTATCCGGAGATGGTGGCCATGGAGGAGAGCGCATCCATGCTTTGCGCGCGGGTGGTGCGCGGCATCAGTTCCACCGAGAACGAGGTGACGCCTTTGGAGGCGATTTCCGTGATGGTTTCGACGGAGCCGAGGGGACGAAGAAATCCGATCAGCACTTGATCGCGATGAAAGAGCGGGACGTCGGCCTTGCCGGTTTTGTCGTTGGAGCCGTAGCAAAGAACTTGCGTGATGATGTCCGCGGCGCGAAAAACCTCGGCGCGACTCGGCAGGACTTTCGCGCCTTTGGCGACGTAATCGGCGTCTGGATAACCGGCTTCGGCACCTGCGCCCGCTTCAATGACTACTTCGAGTCCTGCTTTGGCCAGATTGGGAATTACGGCGGGCACCAGCGCGACGCGCCGCTCCCCCGGAAAAGTTTCGCGGGGCACACCGACAATCATGAAGCTCCCTCCGATAATGAAGAACTAAAGTCGATTCTGATTCGGATTTAGCTCGGCCGCATTGTACACCGGCCCTGCAAATGAGCGGCCTCACAAATTAGCGCGAGTGTAGAGTTCGCACGACTCGGCAGCCGCTTCCTTCCCCGGCATGAAAGTGACACATGCCGGCGCCTTTGCATTGACAGACCCAACAGAGCGGCATTGTACACCGACTCGCGTTCCATCAAAGCCTTTGGCGCATCTCGAAAGGCTGGCTACTTGTTGGCATACCAATCGGCGTTGACTGGGGTAAAGCTCTGCCACTTCTCGGGGAGGTCTTCGAGGGTGAAAATGGCGGTAACGGGACAAACCGGGATACACGCACCGCAATCAATGCATTCCGTCGGATTGATGTAGAGCTGCTTTTCAGCTTCAAACTGCGGCTCGTTCTTGCGGGGGTGAATGCAGTCCACTGGGCAAACGTCCACGCAGGCCGTATCTTTCGTGCCGATGCAAGGTTCGGCAATCACGTAAGCCATTCAGCCCATCCTTTTGTGCGAGCGCGGTTCGGTGACACCACTCGGACTCTCCGCGACAAGCAAAAATTTCTTATACCACGACCCCAACGGGGCAACAAGCGGCATCCTTGCCGTCTGATTTTTTTGCCTAAGTTGTTGAAAATTTTGGCGGACGGGCGTGCAAGCGGGATTCTATCCTGTGGAAATCCGCCAAATCTCCGAGAGTCTTCAAGTTAGGCATAACTATATGCCATTAAGTGGTTTAGGAGAATATCTGCTAAATCTGCCTGGTCTCCTAAATCCGTATCGAACCCGGCAAACTGGACGCTAAACCAATCCAGTAACTGAGGTGGTGAAGCTTGTCCTCATCCTGGGAATATCGGTAATACCTCTTTGGCGCGATGCTTCGCTCGGAACGTCGTTCGGTTCCGGCCAATCTTGAGGGAGGCTTTGAAAATGGTCCCGACGGAAAGTATTCCTCCCAGTTTGTGCGCAGCAATGGAGGCCAAACCCATTCGGTTTCGGCCTCGTGGTCTTGGCCGCCGAGTTTATTTGGGCACGCCGCCAGTTGAAACGGCTCAACGAGCAGGCAATCAAGCTGGGTATCTCCGTTTTCGAGAGGGAGTGATTCAAAAAGAGCCTTTGGGTTCGCGTTAGGCACAACAAAGTGTTCTCTACATTTTCGCCGATCCTTTGGACTGCGTTCATCGCGTTCGTGTTGCTGGCGCTGGGGGTTGACCTGGGCGTCTTTCACCGGCATTGCTGTTCAAGCTTCCTGGGCAGCACTCATCGAGGAAAGTTGAAACCAGGGTTGGACTGGCGGACGTCGCGCCCACCATTCTACAGGCAGCGCATCTGCCGGTTCGGAATTTCCAACGAGGCGGATGACGAGGGTGGGCCGGCCCCCAAAGCGAGAATTGGCACCGCCAATCTTCTCTATGAGGCGCTGTCGGACTATGCGCAGATTGTCGTGCAGGTAGGAGACAAAGAAGAGATGCCGGAGCGGTGGGACCGCCGCAGTCCGCGCTCGGCGCGAAAGTGCCCGGAGCGCGTACCGAGTTTAAGCAACTTCAAACGAATCCTGTCGAGCAACCAATTCAAATCCTGCTCTCGAATCAAGCCGACGTAGCAGCCGGCCAACAAACGCAGAACCAGATCCCGAAGTGTGCGCTGGCCTCAAGAGTCGAAGACATTTTGCGTGAAGTGCCAACCGCCGCTCGTGTTCACAACGATTGGGGCGAGGAAACCACTTCGGTCCGATTGACGATCGATCCGGATCGCGCCAATCTTGCCGGCATCACAAACTCCGATGTCGCATACTCGGCGAGCTCGGCCCTAGGCGGCATGAAGGTCACCACATTGCGTGAAGAGGATAAGCGGATTCCGATCGTTGTGCGGCTCCGGCCAGCCGAGCGGGCGCAGCTTTCTGATGTTCAGAATCTTTATGTGTACTCGGGCCACGGTACACAAGAGCTTCCCCTCGTTCAGATTTCGTCCGTTCAAGGTGACGTAAATTCTTGTGTGTAAAAGGCAGGAGGGTGTAAGCAGGTTTGGCTGCCAAGCAAAACCTGAACCTTCGAAAAGGAGCTTACACCCGATGCGCAGAGTAATTCCGATCAGCGAGCAATATCCCTGCACTTGCGGCGTCAATCCAGAGGGACGAAGACTTTGTGGAGTTCTATACCGGTAGAGTTAGCAAGGTGACGGACAGTGATGGGCGACGCGCCTTCAGGTGCAAGTGCGTAGAGGATGGTTGCGGGAAGCTGCCCTTCCCAGGTCCAGTGAATGACGCATTGGGGCAGGCGGATTGCAAATCCGGGAGAATACCAGGCCCGAGTTTGAGTCGTGGTGCCGCTGCCCGAGGTAAGCAACAGATAGCGTAACCCTCCAAACTGAAGAATCCACCGAGGCACCATGGTTTCAGCGGAAGATGTGTGAACGTCCGTGCATGGCTGGACCTGTATCGCGGGATGAAAGTGGATGAACGACTCAAGTTTGTGGCGACCCTTTCCACGCAATGAGTCCACGAAAACCCAGGAATTGTTGTTCAGGCGAATGATCGCCCGCGAATGTATCACGCCCAAACGCTGATAGCCTAAGTGCGCTCCTCGCACGAATTGACAGCCGTCGTTTTCTCCGCAGCGAATACGGCCTACGGCGGGACGGCGTCCGACGCGAAAACTGCCCCAGATTTCCGCCTGTTCGCATCGGTCGACACGAATGGTGTTGTGGGCTGCCGTGGATCGTTCGTAGTGACGTTCCGGACCCGGCTCGTAAGAACTGACGCCGGTATCAACGATCACACGCTGGCCGTGCAGCGCTAATTCATAGCTGAGAACATCGGAGTGACCATGCCCGGGCTGATAATCCGGCCCCAGCGGACCACAATCGAAGATGAGAAAGCTTCGTGAAGCGAAATCCCGAATGATCGCGTAGCCGGTATCGCTCAGGGCCCGCACTTCGGTGGCGCTGCGCCCCGAGTTCGTCGCAGGTGTCTCAGCATCGGAGAGGATCTGTGAGGTCGGCCGAGTCACATCGAGCTGTGAATCGTTGAAGAGTGGAATTTCGCCATCAGGGTGGACGATTTGGCCAAGATAGCGAGCCATACGCTCAATGCACTTTGAGACTTCGGATGCGCACTCGCGCGCGTCAGGGGGGCAGGCTTCGAACAAGTGCCGGACATCGAGCAGGTCATCGAGAATCCATGCGTGATACATCGGCGATCTTTCGATATGTCCACCGTCGGGAAGGATTTGTTCGGCGATTTGGTGTCGAAGGAGTTGCTGCCCGAGAAGGCGCCATCGGGAACTTTCCGGAGCTTCGAGGACAGCTCCAGCGAATACCAGAGCCTTAGCATTCTTCAAGAGGTGATTGGCGAGGAGTTCACGTTCCAGCCGACTTTCAAGAGAGAGCACCTGGATACGGAGACTGGCAAGGACACGGTCAATTTGCCCCGAATCACCAAGGTTTCTTGCACGGTCGGCGTTGCGGAGAAGGAATTTGCACCAGTTCACGATGCGCAGTGACAGGAAAAATTGGTGCCAGCCCATTTCCGTGCCGGTAGGGTTTTGGTCGCACCAGCTCAGTGCGATACCGATAGCTTGGCGAAGAAGATTCGAGTCTTCGGACGCACTGAGGTCCACATTCAAGAAGTCACAGTAATTGGCGTGATAGGTCTGACGGCGCGAGACTTCTTTCGACCACCAAGGAGACTGGTGGGAACCCTGAGCGACTGGCTCGCTAAATCGAACGTCACCCGCTTGGATTATCTGACGAGCTAAGATCGGCTGCCATTCAGGAATTTTGGGATGCCGATACGGAACTCTGAGGGCTACGTGTGCTTTCGGCCACCGACTTATGTCATTTCGTCCGAACACACGATGGCGCACGAGGTAGAACAACTGTGAAGCACGCAAATGTTTCAACGTGCGCCAGTATCGACCCACCGACGGAGATGGCATGGCGGAAGCAAAGTCCGGAACAGGAGTGACATCGGGCCCAACCAGCCATGGAGCAAACAAGTAGGTGTTACCGGCGGCTACACTTTCACGAATCAGCGCGCTCTTCATTTTTTTCGACCGCAGTGCAAAAACAAGCGTTTCTCCGGTTTCTCCGTCCGACACGTTCGGGAGCTACTCCTCTGTGTAGAATCATCAATAAATTATCCAGGACAAGTAACGGACTGGCCTAAGCGCCGACCTCAATTATCTTTGGTCCCTGTCCCAACTGTGAACTTCAGGACAGTAGTTTTGCGGCGTGCATAGCCTGTAAATTCGGGCGCATCGGCAACAAACGATTCGAGGGCGAAATTTCATGTTCTGGCGCACGTCATCCTCCGAGCAAAGATCGACGCCCGTTCTAGCGCCGTAGTTAACCAATTAAAGCTCCGCGGATCTCAGCAGACCTGGCCGAAAGCGCCCTGCCAGCCGCAGGGATCAGCGGAGCTGTGCCCTCTGGGCTCTTGGCGGGAGCGCCGGGCTGCTCTGAGTGCCAAAAGGAGCCAATTTGTCCCAACAACTGAAGTTGCATTCACGTGTGCGTAATAGTCTTGCAGCCGGGATCACGCTTGCGTGCGCGTTCTCGCTTTTGTTCGCGCCGGAGGTGAAATGTCAGACGGCACCGACTGCGGGAATCAGTGCAAAACAAACTTCGACTACCAGCTATACGTTAACGTGGACGTCGACGAATGCAGTAAGCGGAGATTTAAACGGTACGCCGGTCCCGGTAAATGGATCAAAAGTTGTTTCGCCCACGACGACGACGACGTATCGGTTCACGGCGAGAAGCGCGTCGGGCGCGACCGACTGGGGCCAGGTCACCGTGGCCGCACTCCAAGGCGGAAGTACGGGCACGGGGAAAACGTACTATGTGGCGCCCACCGGCAGCGATTCCAACGACGGAAGTCCGGCGGCGCCGTTTGCCACCATACAGCGAGCAAGCCGAGCGGTGGCCGCGGGTGATACGGTCATTGTGCGGGACGGGACGTATCGAGGAGATGTCGTCCTCAACGCGAGCGGCACTGCTGGACAACCGATCACTTACATTGCCGAGGACAAGTGGAAAGCCAAACTGGTCGGTACTTCGACTGGCGATGGTTCGTCGGTGATAAAAGTGGGCGGCGCTCATGTAATCATTCAAGATTTCGACGTGACGGGAAGCGACGCAAACGGCATCATCCTGGCTTATACGGGAACGACCGCCAGCTTCAATCAAGCGATCGGCAACTATGTGCATGACATCATTACCCCCTGTGACTCCAACAGTGGAACCGCCATTGAAACCGGTGGCGGTAGCAACTACAGCGGCATCAACCACAACGACATGATCGGCAACCTCGTTGTGAACATCACACCGTATAACGGCTGCCCAGGAGGACATCAGGCGAGTGGACTGTATGCGCAGATCCCCTACTCGGTTATTGCCAACAACATCGTCATCAACGCCGGATATGGCATTCAAAGCTGGCACGCCGCTTCGCACGTGACTGTCTATGGGAATACGGTTGTGAATAACCTTCGGGCTATCACGATTGGAGACGGAGACTCGCCGGGTGGAATGGTCAACGATTACAGCCTGGTGCAGAACAACATCATCTACAACAGCACGAACACGGCGATTGCGGAAACGGGTCTAACCGGCATCCATAATCGGTACATCGATAACCTGATTTTCGATGGCAATACAAACATCAGCCTAAACAATGGATTGAAGGCGACAGGCACGATCTATGCAGATCCCAGATTCGTCAACAATACTGGAACGGCCGCTGGCAATTACCAACTGCAAGCGACTTCTCCAGCCCGTGACTCCGGGCTTGCGCTGGCAGGCATTATTATGGACTTCCAGGGAACGCCGCGACCGCAGTCTGGGCAGGCGGACCTCGGTGCGCTTCTGTATGGTGGAACCAGCACAAGTCCGACACCGACGCCAACACCAACGGGCGTGGTTGCCGCCGGTGTCAAAGCAAGTGCGACCTCGATCACACGGGGCCAGTCATCCGTCATTAGTTGGACGACACAGAATGCAGTAAAGGCGACAATGAATGGGACATCTGTTCCGCTCAATGGCTCCAAGACCGTGTTTCCCACGGTGACTACAACATACAAGGTTATTGCAACGAACTCGACAGGCCAAACCGACTGGGGTTCGGTGACTGTAACGGTGCATTAATCGATGAAGGGGCGGAAGCCGCGGAATTCGGCGGCGACCGCCTCTATTCCCTCAGAGAGCGCCAGTGACGCTCAGGAAATACCTTCCTTACCGGTTGTGTTCATCCGGCGAAACAGACATGCCCCGAGGTCGGTAGCTCCAGACGCCGGCCGCGGCGCTCCATGAAAATCAGTGCGAACAAAGGCTACGGCAAGGCCCTTGCCGCGGGCCGGGGAGTTCGATTGCAGTTGGTAATTGCCGGCGGCCGTTCCCGTGTTGTTGACGAACCTGGGATCTGCATAGATCGTGCCTGTCGCATGCAATCCGTTGTTCAGACTTATGTTCGTATTCCTTCCGAAGATCAAGTTGTTGATGCACCGATTGTGGGGACCGGTCCTGCCCGTCTCGGCAATCGCCGTGTTCGTGCTGTTGTAAATGATGTTGTTTTGTACCAGGCTGTAGTCATTGATCACGCTGCCCGGAGAGTCCCCCGCGCCCACAGTGATGGCCCGAAGATTATTCACAACGGTATTTCCATAAATAGTTACATGCGAAGCGGCGTGCCAGGTTTGAATGGCGTATCCGGCGTTGATGACGATGTTGTTGGCAATAACCGAGTAGGGGATCTGCGCATACAGTCCACTCGCCTGATGTCCTCCTGGG
>Ga0206910_1118_pt1 | contig 15662 bp, 15 predicted proteins | sample Alteio_BWOrgHeat_77_FD_152949 | JGI IMG/M metagenome (GOLD analysis project Ga0206910, IMG submission 152949) | Enriched cells from forest soil in Barre Woods Harvard Forest LTER site, Petersham, Massachusetts, United States -... | ecosystem: Environmental > Terrestrial > Soil > Temperate forest >... | reverse complement strand
ACGACAACAACGCGAGTTATCACTTTGGCTGCAGCCCTTTGCATTTCTTTAATCTTTCAAGTGGGGAAGAAAATCCTTGCGGTACCACTCATCCGGAATTTTCTCATAGCTGTAATCATGCAAGGTCATCTTAGTAACAAGATTTTTGTTGAGCCCGTCAATGATGAGCAGCTCGGTAGGTCTATTGGCATCTAAAATTTTCTGATAACCTTGGTAATAAATAATTTTTAGCAAGTGTCCACTTTCCGAATAGAATTTGCCTTTGATCGGCTGATTGGTGTCGACCTCCACCCAATACTCGATATTGTGATAAGTGGCAGAATCGCTGGTGGCGACGAGATTGAGCTTATTGCATTGATGCTCTTTCTTCAAAGGGTCGGTGATGGCCTCGGCCTTGTCGAGTTTCGCAGTGTAGTCATGCGCGAAATTTACGGTCACCACATCACCATTTGAAGCTTGACCAATCAGGCGCTGCTGCGGAGAAATACGAACGCTGGCTTTTGAGCTCGGGTCATAGAACCAAATGATGTTTTCGTCCTTGAGCATCAGCTTGCCTCGATCTTTAGCCGGAGCTAAAAATCGAACCAAACTTCGAAATTGACCTTGCTCTCCTTCTTTTTTCGAGAAGACCTTGATGTCCATCTGATTGGATTCTGTGCCACTCTGATACTCGACCATGTTGCAGTTGAGGCTAAAAGGCTGTTGTGGATTGCGAATAGCATCTGCTGCTTCAATCATTTGAGCGGCGCTCAACTCGGGCTTAAGCGGCTTTGCTTTTGCTTTGGGAAAGGCAACAAAGCCCATCAAACTCAACAAGGCAGCGATTGCCACTGAAAGTTTTTTCATGTGTGCCTCAAAGCATCGACCACTTGTAAATTCGCTGCTTTTCGGGCCGGAAAAAAAGAAGCGATCATCGAAATTACAATCAGTTTCAATGCCGTTAAGGGCAAGGAAGACGGACTTGCAAAAATCTGAATCACAAAGGGAGCCGGTCTTACGCTTCCCGGAGCCGTCCAAGTCAGGTGCATGGAGTTGATCAAAGCTCCTACTCCGATGGCCAACAGATCACCCAAGATCGTGCCTAAAAGACCCAACAGAATTCCTTCAGTCACAAATAATGCAAGAATTCCGCGGCGACGAACTCCGAGAGCTCGCAAGGTACCTATTTCATTAAAGCGCTCGACCACATTCATTGTCATGGTGTTCACTAAAGTCGAGATGACAACCACTCCCATAATCATCGATATGAAAGAAAAGATCAGATTAAAGAGTTGCATCACCTGATCGTAAACCGGCATGACCTGAGTAAAGGTTTTGACTTCGAATCGTTGCGAAGAAAACTTTTTCAAATGCTCGACCAAATACTTTTGCACCTCAGGCATCATCTTGGTTTCTTTAAGCTGTACTACTAGTCCCGAAACCTTTTTTTCCTGACTCCCATAGAGAAGTTTCTGAGCTTGTGAAAGCTGCAGAGCCAAGTAGTTTTCATCGAGCTCCTTGACACCTTGATTGACCGCTTGATTCAAATAAACCGAAACCACATTGGGAGCTCCGCTACTCCCGGCCACTAAAAGATCCAGGCGAGGGCGCTTATCCTGCTTGGCGGCTTCAGGCTCGTCGGGAATCTCGGGAAGATTGGCTTTATTCTGTTCAGGAGCCTGTGCTTTATTCTGTTCAGGAGCCTGTGATGCTTTGCCCGCCTCCACTTTGCAATCCGGGATATTGAGCTCCTGACAAAGCCGCAGCATTCTCCCCATCCCAACGCCGACAACGCCAGCCTCGGCGTCCGCGTCGGAAAAACCGATGTCGGTAATGGCTGGGTTTTTGACTAAAGACCCAATCCAATGCTTCATTTGATTCACTTGCGACGGAATAATGCCACGGCCGACAAATGTTTTAGAAACATTCTTGTCGTAGCTGCTAACAATTCCATACACCGTCAAAAAGGGTGAGATGACATTGATTTTGCTCTTCAAAAAATCATCCTGCTCGAGATCTGCAATGATTTTTTCCGAGTCGCTGATGCCGTAAGCACCAGGATTACCGGACCCAAACTCAAAATAACCCTCCGGATAAACGTGCAGATGGCCATTGGTCTGCACGAAGTTCGTTTCCATCCCAAACTTGATCGAAGACACAAAGCCACCGAAAAGCAAAATCGAAAAAGCACAAATTCCGATAATTGAAACAGAAGCAAACGAACGGCGGTAATTGCGCAAAATATTTCGAAAGGCGATCTGCAGAGTATTCATTATGAACTCTCCCGTTGCAAAACTCCGTCGCGGATATGAAAAATTTGATCCGAACAATCCATGATTTTTTGGTCATGCGAAGAAAAGATAAAAGTGGTGTGAAATTTTTGCTGCATCTCTTTCATCAGGGCAATAATGTTAGTCCCAGTGTTTGAATCAAGATTGGCGGTAGGCTCATCGGCAAAGACTATCTTAGGATTCTTAACTAAGGCTCTGGCGATGGCGACGCGCTGGCGTTGCCCGCCGCTAAGCTCATTCGGCCTTTGGTTTTTCTGCTCCAACAAACCCACAGCTTCCAACATCTCGAGCGCTCGGGTTCGAATTTCTGATTTAGAAACCTTCTCAAGTAATAAAGGAAACTCAACATTCTCTAAGGCCGTCAAAACCGGCAATAAACTAAAATTTTGAAAAATAAAACCAATATTTTTAGACCGAAAGTCTGTTATGAAATTATCGCTGCGATCTTTCATATTTTTGCCGATCACTTCAATTTCACCACTGGTGGGCGCATCTAGGCATCCCATTAAATTGAGTAAAGTGGTTTTACCGCTACCAGAAGGGCCGATAATAGAGGTGAATTTCATGGCCGGAATTTCGAGCTGGATGTCGCACAGGGCCTTTACACCGACGGCTCCGAGCCAATAAGTTTTTGATACATTTATGAGTTTGATTGAGGCTGTGTTTTGCATGGAAAGGCAATCTAGGCGATAACGCCAGCCTAGGTGAAGGGTATTTTTCGGCGATCCAGCAAATAAAAGACTGGACAAAAAACTCCTCTATAATTCCAATGTGATCCGGCAGATGCAGGGCAGGTTTGCAAAAAATTCTCGCGCGCCATTTCAAATCGGACGCAGATTTATTTTTGTTTTGTATTTTTTTTCAACGTCGAAGTTTTGCTCTAGTTTGGAAAAACTTTCAGGATTTCAGCGCAAAGGGTCACCTGAAAGCGATCAGATTCGACTTGAGAGAAAAGGACTTCGGCATGCTACGGCATTAACATTGCTTTGAAGCCGCACGGCCGATTTTGTATTAAGGTCTTTGGTCTGATCTTTTAAACCTGGGGTGGTAGACAGCATGATTAAATATAATGCCCAGATGGCCAAGCGGATCCAGCAGGCTTTGCGACGAGGTTCAGAGAACCTGTTGCTTAGCGATGATGCTGTGGCTTGGACCGGAAGAGAAGTTTCAGAAAAGATAAGCGAACTGCGTCTCTATATAGAAAGAACTACGGCCGAAGGCCATCATATTGGCGTGAGCTTTCCGAATTCGGCCACGCAAGCTTTAGTTCTGCTTGCCATTTTATCTTGTCGCCGCGTTCCGGTTATTTTGAGCCATGCAGACCTGAGCCCTAATCCTGAAGAAATTATCAATCTGGCCCAGTTGGCGATGATTATTACTTTGCCAACCCATAAAAAACTTTTGCCTTTGTTCATGCCAGTTCTTTACCTAGATATGCAGGGAAATATTGAAGGATCATCGAGTCCTTTGGTGAATTTTCTGGCGAGAAGATATCCCATCTCATTGGCAGGGACTGCGCTCGTCCTATTTACCTCGGGGTCAACCGGCACACCAAAAGGTGTACATGTTCCCGAAACGGGACTGCTAGCGACCGTTGATTTTTTAACCGAATACTTTGGCCTCAATGAAACTACCAAGTCCACCATCGTTTTGCCGATTTGCCATAGCATGGGCTTGAACACCCAATTTTTTCCAACTTTTTTTGCGGGCGGACATTGCTTTTTTATGAACTCTTGGCTTGGCGCCAACCGTATTTACAAAACGATTCAGGAACAGCAAGGTTGCTTCATATCAGCGATCGGTGAAGTTCTGCAAATCTGCTGGGAAGAACAGAAACGTAGGAATCTCGGACCAGCGCCTGCCGTTCGACATGTGCAACTGGCAGGCGGAATGATCACCGAACGCCATCTCAATATGGCTCGCGAGATCTTCCCCAATGCGATTATTCATAAAGGCTATGGCTTGACCGAAGGCATCCGTGTCACAATGAGTAATTCTCAGCAAGAAAGTTTTTTATCCGACTCAGTTGGAAAACCACTTCCTTTTGTCGAAGTTGAAATCCGTGAAAACGGCCAACCGGTTCGGCCGGGCGAGGTTGGAGAAATTCATATCAAAGGACCCAATGTTATGGTTGGAGTGACGGGTTCAAACGTTGCTGCGACGGGTAGCGATGGATTTTTGCCCACTGGCGATCTTGGTTACTGGAATGAACTGAGCGAAATCTGTATTGTCGGTCGCAGTGATAGTTTATTTAAATTCAATGGGCGAAAAGTGTCTGGACACGAAATAGAAAAAATTGCCTTGGAAAGCTCGAATCTCATCAATCATGCCAAGTGCATTTTGATGGACGATTCCGCGCGCGGGCGCGATAAACTTGTCCTTCTTTTAGAAGTCTCGCCGGAACGTCAGGACTTCTTTTTGAAACTACAATTGTCACAAATATCCGATCAAATTTTATCGCGGTTTCGGTCGTTGAGCTCATTTCCGAAAGAGGTCGTTCTGATGGCCCGCTTTCCACGCAAAGCCAATGGCAAGATTGCGTTGAATGATCTGAAAACAGAATATGTTTCCAATCGGGCTTCAGCGATTCTTGAGCATTCTTTGGCCACTCTGCAATTCTACCGTTTGTCCAACGGTGGCCCTCGAAAAGGGAATCTGTTTTGAAAACAGCTTGGTTAAATGCTGTAACGCAGAGATATCTGGGCGTTCCTCATTTTCAAGTTTTCTTGAAAAGAGAATGGGCCAGCGATGCTGCCGAAGCACGAAAACTATTGCGACAACACCTTTTTGAAAACATTGAAGGTCAAGCAGCGATTTTGGATTTAGAAACAATTCCTTGTTTGCAGCAGGGAAAAGTTTCTATTTCTCATTGTAAAAAATTGGGTGGATTTAGCTTTGACCCGGCCGGGGCCTCTATCGGGTTTGACATCGAGCTGACCGAGCGAGTACGCTCCGATTCGATTCGCATCGTCTGCGTCTCACGCGACGAAAAAGAAAGGGCTCCGAATGCGGCGGCCCTATGGACAGCGAAAGAGGCGGCCTTTAAGGCCTTGCAAGGTCCAAAGCAACCTCGAGGTGTAGCCGATATTGAAATTGGCGCTTGGGTTGAGCGTGAAGCTGGTTTTTTTTGCTGTGAAATGCTCAGCCTGCAGGGACGGCCTGCACCTGCCAATCGAGGTTTAGTGCTCGAGTTTCATGAGAGCGACACGGCAATAACTGTAGGATTTTTTGTTTTGGGGGGAGTGAAGAGTGAGATGGCTGCTCATTGATCAAATTATTGAATGTGAGCCAGGCGTTGCTGCGGTAGGTATTAAGACCTTCCCCAGATCCGAACTCATTTTTATGGATCATTTTCCCGGATTTCCAATTGTTCCGGGCGTTTTGCAGATCGAAATGATTGCTCAAATGGCTGGGAAGTGCGCCGCCATGGCCCGCCCTGATATTCTTCCCGTCTTGGGAGCAGTCAAAAGTGCCAAGTTTTACCACAATGTTCATCCCGGCGATGCTTGCGTGATTCGAGCAAAAGTTTTAAAAATTGCCAAAAGCTACATTTTAGGTGAAGGCGAAATTTGGGTAAAGGACCAGAAGGTGGCCTGGGCCTCTTTGCTGTTTGGTTTGGTTGAACGTACTAAACTCAATTCTGGGGATTTTGATGCCGTAACCAAAGATTGGTTGAATCGGCAAAATAAAACATCTTCGGGAGAACTTAAATGAGTCGAGTGATTTGGCAAAAGCTTTTGGTTCCAGATGAAAGTGTCAAAGCAAGCACTCTTATGGATGACTCTTACAAAGAACAGGTCGAGAACGTCTGCCTGCACCCTTGGGCCAATGCTGATATTGTATGCCCGGATCGAAAGGCGTTTCGATCGATGAGCCGTGCCTCGCTATTTCTATCGCATGTCTGCATGCACGCCAAAGAAGCTCTTGCTCCTTATCTTAGCTCCTCGCCATTTTCTGTCGGCATTTATTGCGCGGTTGAAAATGGACCTATCGATGCGGCATCGACAGTACAAATCATTGCTTCGAAAAACACTTTGCCTTTCTACGAAGCCTATCGCAAATTTCGTAACCCCAAGCTGTATCTCAAACAGCTGCCGAATTTGGCTCCCGCCCAAATGGGGATCTCGATGGGATTGCAAGGAGCGATGAACGTCTATACTCACTCGACTGCTGGCTCTCTACATGCGCTCGAACAGGCCGAATGGGATTTGCATGATAATCGTGTGCAGGCAGCGCTGGTCTGCACCGCCCATGCCTTTGATGATTTTTTAGTTGTAAAACGCACCCGCCATTTTGATCCAAGGCAATTGGTTGAGGGAGCTGGAGCTCTGCTCCTCGTTCGTGACGAAACAAAACCAAAAAACTGGACCTCACTTATCAAGCGAGATCCCGTGCAGTATTTCGGGATTTCAGATCCCATAATTCAGCTACTAAAGGAGGAACAACATGTCTGAACAAGAACTTCTGACACTCATCGAGAAGGCCATCCGCGATGTCGCCAACAATCCCACTTTGGCCGTGAAGGCAGAGAGTCGCCTGATTGATGATTTAAACCTTGAAAGCATCGATTTGCTTGATATCAGCTCCGAGCTTGAAAACGGAATAGGTCAAGAACTTGATTTTCGTGAGGTGGCTGAATACTCAGCTAAGAAATCCAACACCACTGCCAATATGAAAAGCATTAAGGTGTCGGACATGATCGATTACATCCAAAGCCACGCTTAAACAAAAGGGGGGCTACCGATGCAACACGAAGTGGTTATCACCGGTTTCGGAATTGTCTCATCGATCGGAATGAATGCGAATGATTTTGAGAAAAATCTATTGGCAGGCGTTTCTGGTGTAAGAGAGGTTCGCGGCAGTTTAGTGCCTGATGAGTTTCCTGTGCATTATGCTGCCTGGATTCCGCGCGAGACTCTTCCAGCATCGGTCTTGTTTAAAGATCGTGATCCCCAGGGCGTTCTTAAATCCTGGCTTATGACAGAGCAAGCGACTCTCCAGGTATTAAAAAGCCTGGAGAGTAAAGATAAAATCGATGCCATTGTTTATGGGACCGCCGATGGTGCCTCTTATGAAATCGTCGAGAAAGTCCTGAAAGAGCATTTACCAAAAGATTTTGAATACGAAAGTGTTTGCTCCGAGTCTTCGCTCAGTGTGATTCGGGACTTGCTAGTGCAGCAGAAGTTCAATCGTATTGAAGAAAAAGATTTGATTTGTATGAATAGTGCTTGCGCCACCGGAAACCAAACTTTGGGCATTGCCTATCAAGGCATTCAGAGCGGGCGCTGGACTCGCTGTCTGGTCGGAGGCGTTGATGCCCGCTGCGAAGGTAGTAATTTTCTAAATTTCTTTCATCTCGGCGCTTTAACCACTGACGACGTGGCTCCCGAAAAAGCCAGCCGCCCTTTTGCCAAAGATCGTTCGGGATTTGTGCGCGGCGAGGGTGCCGCGACATTGGTGCTTGAAAGCCGCGCGGCCGCTGTCGCGCGCGGAGCCAAGATTCTCGGAGTGGTCTCGGGTTACGGCTGCACTAGCGATGCCTTTCGATTGACTGATGGTCGCGATGACGGTGCTTCGGTCATGCAAGCTATGCGAATGGCGATTGCCGACGCTAGGCTAAAACCTGAGGACATTGACTATATCAATGCGCATGGAACCTCGACTCCTTTGAATGATCGACTGGAAACCTTGGCGATAAAAAATGTTTTTGGAGCAAGGGCCTATCAAACTCCAGTCAGTTCAATCAAATCTCAGATTGGTCATTCGACTATCGCTGCAAGCAGTATCGAAGCGGTGGCTTGCTTGATTATGCTGAAAAGACAGATGATCTCACCGACTATCAATTACAATGAGCCAGATCCCGAGTGTGATCTTGACTATGTTCCCAATGTCAGTCGAGCCGCATCGATCACTCATATCTTAAGTAACAGTTTTGGTTTTGGCGGGCAGAACACCTGCCTCGTTCTCTCAAAGGAACAAGCATGAAGCGCCCACTCGCCTTGATCACCGGAGGGACTTCGGGGATCGGCCTTGGTGCTGCCAAGAGACTCATCGCCAACTGGGATTTGGCTTTAGCTTTTGCAAGCAATGAAGCGCAGGCTCAGAGCGCGTTACAGGAATTGCGGAGTCTGCGGCCTGAGGCTCGCTTGCAGACTTTTAAGAAAAAATTAAAAGATCACGAGTCGGCGCAAGAGTTGTACGGGGAAGTCGTTGCCCACTTTCAAGAATCCCCGGCCGCTTTAATCAATTGTGCCGGGCGTTTGCATGATGGTCTTTTCTTAAGAGCCGACTTTGCCCAGTATCGACATATCATCGACGAGCACCTCGTTGCAACAATGGCACTCACACAGCTTTGCTTAAAATCCATGTACAACGCAAAATCGGGACGCATAGTGAACCTGAGCTCGATCTCTAGTTTTTACGCCAAGCGCGGCCAAAGCAACTATGCTGCCGCCAAAGCAGGACTTGAGGCTTTCACCAAAACTCTCGCTTTAGAGGTTGCGCATCGAGGTGTCACCGTCAACGCTGTGGCCCCAGGTTTGATCGAAACTCCCATGACCACTGAACTGATTGCAAAATTTGAATCTGGCCAAACTTCGATTCGAGAACGCATCCCTGCCGGAAGAGTGGGAAAAGCCGAAGAAGTTGGAGCTCTAATAGCGTTTCTCGTTTCACCAGATGCGGCTTACATCAATGGAACAGTTATCGTCATTGATGGGGGTCGCTCCTTAGGAGATCCAGCATCATGAAAAAAACAGCGATTGTCACAGGTGGAACCCGAGGCATTGGCAAGGCCGTGAGTCTTAGGCTTGCTAAAAAGGGGTTTCGTGTTTTGGCCCTTTATGTGCGCGATAGAAAATCAGCCGACGCCTTACAAAGTGAGTCGACTGCAGAGAATTTGGATATCGTTTGCTTACGTGGAGATCTGACTCATCCAGAAAAATTCGAAACTCTGCTGCAAGAAATTCAAGCGCAAGCTCCGAGTGTGGATATCATTGTCCATTGCGCCGCTAGCGGTGTGCATAAGAAAGCTCTTGAGCTTACGCCTAAACATCTCAACTGGACTTTTGAAATCAACGTTTTTGCCATTCATAATTTGATTCAAAGACTCATCGAGCGGATGCCTTCTGGCGGCCGCATCGTGGGTGTGACATCTTCCGGTGGTACGCGAGTCATTCCCTATTACGCAGCCGTAGGCTCGAGCAAAGGCGCACTGGAATCTTTGTTGCGTCATTATGCTTCTGAACTTGCTCCGAGAGGAATTGCCGTCAACTGCGTTTGCCCCGGGCTCGTTATGACTGATGCCGTGGATGCATTTCCAGATCGCGAAGTCCGTATCCAAAAAACTGTTTCTAGTACTCCCTCAGGAAAACTCACAACTCCTGAAGATGTTGCGGCCGTGGTGAGCTTTCTTTGTGAGCCTGAAGCTGGACAAATCGTCGGTCAAACCATTGTGGTTGACGGCGGTAAAACTCTAAGCAGTTAGGACTTAGCGATGTGTGGCATTTGGGCCAGGACCCGTTTTGAAAATAAAGTGGCGGCCGAGGAGCTTCTTTACCCGATCGCAAGCCTTCGTCACCGAGGGCCTGATGGCTATGGATGGTATGCCGACGATCATGCAGCGTTGGTGCATACCCGCTTGAGCATCATTGATCTGGCCGGAGGCTCACAGCCTTTACTCAGTTCGAATAAGCGATGGATCGGTGTCGTTAATGGTGAACTATACGATTATGAAAAACTCCGGGTTGATTTGCAAAAGTCTGGAGTTCAGTTTCACACTCAGAGCGACTCCGAAGTTTTGATGCAGCTCTTTATCGAACGCGGCCCTGAAGGGCTTGCGGAGGTTTCTGGAGAGTTCGCATTTATTTTTTACGACACCTTAGAAAAGAAAATTTATTTTGGTCGTGATCCTTCGGGAGTTAAGCCGCTTTTTCTTGAAATGCGGTCTGACTCTTTCACCTTGGCCAGTGAAATGAAGGCCCTACACGATGAAAAGCCGGTTTTTGATCCGATTTATTTTAATACATTCTTGGCTCGAACTATGGTCCCACCCCGCACCGCTCTCGCCAATGTTCAGCACGTCTGGCCTGGTCAGGTGCACTGTCTAGATTTGCAGACAAAGAAGACCAGCTCAGTCATTTATCAACGCTTGGCTCTGTTCCAGGAGCGAAATCTTTCCACCGAGGATGCTAAGGATCAGCTTGAAACCGAGCTCTTGGGTGCTGTACGACGGAGACTTAGAGCCGACGTCGAAGTGGGATGTTATTTGAGTGGAGGCATTGATAGCTCCTTGATTGCAGCTATGGCGGCTAGTCTTGGCGCAAAACCTCGCGCCTTTACGGTCGGCTTTTCAGATCGCGATTTTGACGAAAGCAACGAAGCCGCTCACGTCGCGCAAGATCTCGGAATTGAGCATTCTGTCGTGCAACTGACTTCGAAAAATTTCATGGGTTCGTTGGTGCAGTCCATCGTCGCCTTTGAAAATCCGATCACTAATCCGCATGGGGCTGCCAAGAATCTGCTCTCAGCCTTTGCAAGTCAAAGTGTCAAAGTGGTTCTTTCTGGCGAAGGCTCGGATGAGTGGCTAGGGGGTTATGCCTATATGCGGATTCAAAAGATCAAAGATTTCGCAAGCCGACATCCTCGCCTGGGTGCTAAAGCTATGCAACAGTTCTTAGAGCGTGAACAGGGTATGAGTTTGAATCACTTGGATGGAACATCGGATACTTTTAGCGGCGTCTCGGCCGACTATTTTAATGGAAAGTCACCGGCTTTGCTTGGACGCTTGACCAAAAAACGGCTGTTTCGCTATATCACTGGACTTAAGATGACGCCGCTGATTCGAGACCTGTGCATGGATCTTTCGGGGCGTTTGCGGCAAGAGAACTTTGGTTTTCAGTTTTCAGAAATGGACTTGAACCTTTGGACCGGAGCTCGCACCGATCTATTGCATTACATTTTGGCAAACGTCGGCGATCGCCAAGAGATGGCGCATTCGTTGGAAGGCAGAACACCTTTTCTCGACACCAAGCTAATGCGAGTGATTGCCCGTGTGCAAGAAAAGGATCTGATTCGGGCCCTGACCGAAAAATATATCCTTCGCAAAGTCGGCGCTAAATATCTGCAAAGTCTGCACCAAGAACGAGGAAAAAAACCCTTCTTTGCCCCTATGAAATATTTTTACCTTCGCGAGAATCGTGAAGTCGTTCAACAGTATTTAGATATTGCTCGACGAGAGACGCCCTTCCTAGCTTGGGACCGAATCGATCATTTACTAAGCAGCTCGAAACGAAAAACCAATTCGGTGCTCGAAGGCAGTATCGTCACTTTAAGAATGGCACTTTTTTCTCTGGGTGTGCTAGCCCAGAACCTACGAGCCCCCAACGATGACTTACAGTTGCAACAAAGAGCCTATGCTATTCCGAACTCGGTACAGCAGATTCTTAGCTTTCGAAAAGGAGCTAGCCATGCATTTTAGAGAATATGGTCTAAAAGAGGGACCATTGTTGGTTTGCGTGCCGGGACTGCTAGGAGGACCCGACGACTTTGCTCATATGCTCGATAGCTGGGGCCAAAAATTCAAGATTGCGGTTATAGATCCGCATCATGAAAGGCGTGAACAGGGGATCAATAACCTTTCGGCGCAAGTGGTGCAGGAAATTTCTTTCAATTCTACTTCTGACGAAATCGCGCAAGTGATCCAAAGACTAGGCTCTAAAGCCGCCTATTTGGTGGGAATCAGCTTGGGAGGCAAAATTGTTTATGATTTTGCCCATAAATATCCGAGTCTGTTTGCTGGCGGTGTCATATCGGATGTGGGACCGGCACCCTTTGAATCCTCTGATCTTTATAAGTTCATAGATACCACAGTCGCAGCCATCGACTTGAATTTGCCTTGGCCTGAATTGAAACAAAAACTGCAGGTGGATATTCCCGAGCGCAATTTGCGGATTTTGATTCAATCGCAAATTTCATACCCGGAGCAAACTCCCCCTGGCATTTGGAAGATAGGCATGCGGAATTTTCGAACAATGCTTGAGCGCCAAGCCATCGCCGATCAGTTCGAAGCTCTTTACAAGGTTGACAATCAGTTGATCTCACAAAAATCAATTCTGCACGTCTTGCATGCGGCTCGGCTGAGCGGCATTGCTTCTGATTCTCTTCCGAATATTCGAAAGCTAAAGTCTATCCAGTTGCATTTCGTTCCCGATGCGTCGCACTTCTTGCATGTCACACACAAGGATACCATTTCAAACTTAGTGCTGCAGTTGCACGTTACGGGGTCAGCTTAAATTTTGGATTGTGCCAAAGATCATCTATGAATTTTTGTTTTTCAACAAGCAAGGGGCTGGATGTAAACATCCCGTTCATGTCGAGAGTTGCATGACCCGGTATTACAACTTTGTAATTTGGACTCTTAAAATGCAAAGCCAAATACCAGGCCCAGCTCTCGGCAAAGTCTTCGGATTCGTCAAATCCTGAGTAGGCCGTGATAAACGCGCTCTTCTGGATAGATTGATAAAAAGTCAGAGCTTCTGATAATTTTGGTAAGTGATTTGGATCACAGGCCCCTTCCCAACATAGATCCTTCTGTCGATAGAAGGCGGCTTCCTTCAATGGAGTGCCAGAATCAAGGCTGCCGTGCGGGCCCCAGCTCATACCGGCCCACCCTGCCTGTGAAGCTTTGCAAGGTTTTTGGCCGTCCACCCACATAGTACTATTGATACAATTGTAAAAATCGATCACGTGGCCAAGCTCGTGAGTGATCACGTAGTAAAACCCGTCCTCTTTAAGAACCGACATCTTAAGGTTATATGAGACTTGCGGATAGGCCGCTGAGCTTTTCAAAAAGCCGCCTCCTTGGCCAAAAACTCCGCGCTGCTCTTTCCAGGTGACGATCTGCCCCGTCGAAACATTTATACTCATGTTCGCCTTTTGAATTCCAATATAGGCTCCCACGGGCTTTGTACCATCTGCATTAACAATCCCCCCGGTGAACTCGAGGCCATCGATACCATCAGAAATAAATATTTTTTTCAGAGTGCAGAATGTCGGTCTGATTTGATTCGGTAACTCGTCATAGTACTCCATCAGCTGGGGCAAGAATTGATCCGATTTAGGATCGCAGTGCACCTTGTTCCAACCTACGGCGCCGGTAATATCATTCTCATCGGCAGTCGTTAGGCAAATGGCTTTTCGAAGTTGCTCTTGACAGTCTTGGCGAGGATCTCCACTAGCTATCGATCTTTGATTGTAGGATTCCCAATTTTCCGGAGCCATTGATATTCGAAAATGTGGAGAATGCCCGGTGGGCTGCAGGCTTGAACTGTTTGTCGGATATTTTTCAGTCGAACCACAGCTCAAAATTAAAAGCGACCCTAAGATCAAAACCAAAATATGAAACTTCATTTTACCCCCAAGAGCCATTGCTGTGAGAATCCGATGAGATTTGCCCTTTGCCAAGGCCTAATGCCGCGAACTGAGCTTGGGTCTGCAGTCTATGGAGTTAGGGCCGCCGGCCATCAAGCCGAATTCGGTGCGCCTTTGTTGTCAAATATATACCTATTTTCAACAACTTTAGACATGCACCGAGCAAGACTCGCGCTCTGAACTTCGCTGAGCAGGCATGCGAGTTGCACCTGATCGAGCCGGGATGGGGGATTCGTATGTTAAAATTTATTGCAGCCTTGGCTCTATTTTTTGCACAATCCACTTTTGCAGGAATCAGCTATTTTGGTTATTTTTCGTCAGCCTCAGATGGCTTGTACGATGCCATACCTTATGTCTCGGCCAACTCCAACACCGTATTCATCGCCAGCGGTAGCACAAGTGTTGTTTTGCAGAAACTAGCTGAAGCGCAAAGTCGCGGCATGATGGCTATTGTTGACGTTCAGCATATCCTGTTCCCGTGGTCGTCTTCTTTGCTGTGTACGTCCAGCACCTGTGCGACGGATTATGCCACTGCTTTTTATCTATTTCATCAAGCGATCAAGGCCTATGATTACATGATAGCTGCCTACTACATCTTTGATGAACCTTACTGGAACAACTATTTGGCATCCATCGGCCAAAACGGCAATTACACTTTTACATACAATAGTAACTTATATTGGAATCTGTATTCGGCTGTTGCGACCGTGCACACCTATGCACCGGGCAAGCCGACCGCCATCGTCTTTGGATTCCCAACCATGCAAGGCAATGGAAGCAACTTTCAATGGATGATCCCGGTAAATTTGGATTGGATTGGTTTTGATGGATACGTTGCCGATGGTTGCAACGATCAATGTGCTACCAATAACTTCAATACTTTGGCGGCAATTGCACGGCGAACCGGACAGAAATTGATAGCAGTCGTGGATGCCTATTGGAAAGCGCCTCCGACCCTTGCGAACGAAAGCTCTGTTCTCGACCGAATCAACCTGTGGAAACAATTGATCGCAGCCAACGCCAATCAAGTCGTGGCAGTATTACCATTTCAATTCCAAACGAACGCCAGTATGAGTCTGTACGGCGCCGACAGCATGCCTTTGGTCAATAGTTGTCTTTCGGTCTACTACCAGCAACTCCGAGGCTATGCCTATTGCAGTGGCACCGCACTGGTCGATTCACTCAATCCATGGTTGGTGTGCTACAACGATATCAGCTGTCGCTAGGAGGCCTTAGTTGCAATTGCCGCTCGACAGGTCGACTTTATAGATGTGATAGCCGTTCTGGGCAAAGGAGTCCGAGAAACTCCCCTTGGTCATCGGAATTGTTCGAGCTTCGTTTAACACAGTCACCGTCGCATTTTCAGTCGACAGGGCGATTTTGAAAGTCGCATTGGTCGTCCCATCTTGTGAGGTGGCCGCAAAGATATACATTGTGGTTCCAGTCCCCTTGACCATGTAATCGACCGGCACAGCTGCATTGCTGGATTTTACACCGGCATAGCCATTGATGGATTTGCTATTGAGTAGCGGAGCCAGCCCGGTGATCTGGCTGTTGAGGCTGGTGAGGGCCGTTACCATTGCCGGATTATTGAAAACTCCGTCTTCACGAAATGTAGGAGTAAACACATCGACATAGTAGCCGATGCCACCGGCTCCATGAATCAGAGCCAACCAAACCTCCGAGGCCGTTTGCGCCGGAGTTACGGACCCGGTCGTCTCTATCCACGTCCAGGCGCTTTGCTGTGCATTCTCCCAGACCAACAAGTTCTCGATCCCCAGAGCGTTCATCCAAAACTCTCCGCAGATGGCCGACTCGCTTGGATTGGAACTTCCACAGGCGTTGTAAGGATAAACATCAAAAGACACAATGTCTGCTGCAGGAACATAAGAAGATTCGGAGAGGGGGCTTGCACCTCTTCCGTTCCAGCCAGGGTTGGCAACCCCTTCCCCTAGTCGCAAG
>Ga0206910_1117_pt1 | contig 15722 bp, 17 predicted proteins | sample Alteio_BWOrgHeat_77_FD_152949 | JGI IMG/M metagenome (GOLD analysis project Ga0206910, IMG submission 152949) | Enriched cells from forest soil in Barre Woods Harvard Forest LTER site, Petersham, Massachusetts, United States -... | ecosystem: Environmental > Terrestrial > Soil > Temperate forest >... | reverse complement strand
GGGTGTAACTGCAAGGCGCAAAACCGGTGAGATTTTTGCCACCGATAGCACCATTGACATTCGAGTAGACAGTCGCCATCGAATTGCCGGGATCGTGCGTATCTCGTTTTAAAGAAGAGTTTCCGGCGGTCGGAGAGCCGATCTGTACGGCAAAGTGTCCAGCCGTGTTCAAGGTGTCGACGTTCTGAAGTTCTTCATAAAGAATACAAGTCTGAGTCGGATCTAGAATCTGCAAGGTGAGTGTGACAGCCGCATCCGTTAGAGGTGTCGTAGCGGCACTGTCGTCATACAGCTGCCCCTCGAGCGTGAAGGACTGGGCATTTTCTCCAACTGCCACGGCCTGATTCGCGATGAAGTTGCAAAAAATAAACAGCAAGAGAAATCGGACTTCTCGGGTGCGCCTTAGAGTTGACGAGATCTTTGTCTCGCCAAAGTGGGTTGGAGAGAGCAAATTACTAATCCTAGCCATTGGTTAAGACTCTTCGGCCGCTCGGAGTACCGACTAAAGTATGACTCGAAATTTAAAAACAGTGTTTATTTATGGGACTAGTGTGGATGGAGTTTCGCAACAAAAGCTAAACATGCTGACTCGATACAGCCAATAGTCGCATCGATTTGAGACATTTGCATTTTTTGCCGATAAAAAAATGTGAGCAAACTGGTCGAAAAAATACTATTTCGAGACAGGCCAAACTCTGCAATTTTGGTGATGGCCGTGATGGTGGGCGCCACCCTTTTGTGGCTTTCAATGTATGAAAAAGGTGGGGCTGGAGCAAGTATTGGCAACCTCACGCAAGTGCAGGGTTTGGTGAAACTGCGCAATCAGCGTTTTTCGAGCTGGCAAAATGCCGGCGTAAATGCAGTTTTATTTGATCGGGCCACTCTCTACGTCGACCAGAGCTCCAAAGCTACTCTGCAGATTGGCGCAAGCCTTGTTCACGTTGATGAAAACACCATGATTCATCTGTTGCGCCCGCAAAATCTTGACGAACTTAGTTTGGACTTTGGATCCTTTTCATTGACCGGAAAAGAAAAACAACAAATCAGGATTCGCGTTGGAAAGGATGTTTTGCGGCTAGATATGGAGCAGGCCTCGCTCAAGTTGTCGCGCGAAAAAAACGGCAAGACCAAACTTGTGGCGGTGTCCGGAAGAGTCAAACTCAAATCCGATCAGGGCAAAGAGACAACTTGGCTTGCGGCCGGTCAGACGATCGAGTTGGCTAATGCCCCTAGCAAAAAGAGCTCGCGGCGTGGACTTGCGGCGGCAGAGCCGGCGCCTAAGAAAGATGATTTTGAAAACGCTGAATTGCAGGGCGAGGCTCCGGTTCCTAGCGAGCCTTCGCACCCAGTGCTCGAGTCGCAAGTCGCTCCGACGCCCAAGCCTAAACCGCGCCCTGAGCTCGTGTTGACATCCGAAAATATTCGGCACGTTTGGACGATGCGCGAAATCTATGAAATTTCAAAGACAAGTCTGAGTTTGAAAGAAAGCCCCAAGAGTGTACCCGAAAAGATTCGGTTGACTTGGTTTGACGCCTTGGGGCCGGTGCTCACGAATCTAGAAATTGCTAGCACTGCAAACTTTGAACATGTTCGCAAACTGCGTTCTACACAAAGCTTTGCAGAGCTCCCTAACCCAGAATTAGGAGACTATTACTGGCGCGCTTCGGTCGAAGACGGGCATTGGTCGAAGACGGGCCTATTTAGCGTCACGGCAGGCTTTGCCTCAGAGGGAGTGCCAACTCTCGAGGCGGCGTCCAGCAAACTTGCGTTATTGAAAGATAAAGTCACAGCACGGATCCGAGTCGATTCCGATCGAGCTCAGCTCGGATTTGTTGGTGAGGTGTCAGAGTCTTCTGATTTTGACAAACAACATAGTTTATTCTTTTGGACTAGAAAGACAGAGTATCCGCTCGATTTTTATCGGGCCGGCGATTATTATGTCCGATTTCAGGCAGTGAGTCCCGAGCGACAACAGCTTTCCGAATGGTCCATTCCTATAAAGTTAAATATATTTAGACCTTTGGCGCCCGAAGTTCCGCGCCTTGCTAAGCTTTCAGATGCAGGGCATGTGGATGCCCCCTTAGGATTTGTCGTTGAGGCCGCGGGGCAAAGCACCTTACTCACAGTTGTCGATGAAAACGGTAAGACCGTTTTTCGATCCACCGAGAAAAATCCATTTTGGATTCCGAAAAAAGCAGGACATTTTAAAGCTCGAGTTCTTGCCATAAATATCTATGGACAAAAAAGTCCGCTGTCAGCTCCGAGCCTGTTGCAGGTTTTGCCCGAGCTTGCCAAAGTGCCTTTGGCCGAAGAGCCCCAACCCGACAAGCTTGCCGCCACTAAAGTTTCGCCCCAGCCTGAAAGTGCAAAACGGGCACCGGCGTCGCTTGAAGCAACGACGCGTGAGACGATGCCTGAAGCGCTCAGCAGCGAGGTTCTTAACGATAAATACAAGGCCTCGTTTTTTAGTATGGATGGATTTTTGTGGCAGCTTTACTCTAGCCTGCAAGTGGTGCGTAACCAGCCAGCACCCATCTCGGCTGGTGTTGGGGTCAATTTCTTAAATTGGTGGAATCAATGGGGCGCAGAAGGTGAAGTCAAAACCGGACTCGCCAACCCTTTGAGTTCAGACGCTTCGAGCGCCGGCAGTAATTTTGAAGACTTGGAAGTGCGGGCCCATTATCGTATCAACACCGGATTTCCATTTGGATGGGCGCGAGAGTTGCAGAGTTCAGTCTTTGCAGGCGTTGAAATTTATAAGAATTCTGCAAATTACTTCTCGGACGGCTACAATCTAGCCAAAGTCGGACTTAGTTTTCATTTTCCGGTTTGGCGGCATTGGAGCAGTGGAGGTGAATTTGTTTATGGCACCAATGCCGACGGCAGTACCAAGCAAGAGATCTCTGGATTCTTGCATTACTATTTGCAAAAAAACTTTTCTTTTGGCGTTGGTTATCGATTGCATTTCTACCAGGCCGGCTCTGCCGCCTCCGCGCCAGAAGGGCTGCTTCCCTACCGTGAAGGATACACCGAGGCCTACTCGGCCTTGGGGTATCATTTTTAGACGCTTCTCAAACGAAAAGAGCCGACTAAAGGCTAGACTGCGCAATGCCGATAAGCCTACTGTGATACGCGTTCTGTACGTTTTTTCAATAGCCGTCTTGTTGCAGGCCTGCGGACAGCAGGTGCAAAACTATGTTTCGGGTGTGACTCCGGTCGAGCCCCCCGCAACGCCGAAGGCCATAGCTCCAGGAAACCCGTCGTTCGGAGCCACAGCAGGACAAATCTCTTCGCCGAGCACCACGGGGAATTTTGCGATCAAGGCAAAAGTCGGAATTTCAAATCGCAAATTGATAGCCAATGACAAGTCCGGCGTATTTAGTGTCAACCGCACCCAAGTGACCCATCAATAACTGCAAATTTATATAAATTATTTTCGCTTTAGGAATTCAAAATAACTTTGCTGGAGAACATCCATCTCCATCAATTTGCCGCCTGAATCAAAAACCACAGGTATTTGCAAAGAGCTGCTATCGGAGAAGTTTTCATCACGCACAAACAAGATGTCTTTGCGCTCGCCAGATTCGTCCGCAATAAAGGGCACAAAAAACGACTGAACCGAAGCGTTTGAAGGCAAAGCCCCGCTGATTTGATTGAAGGCCTTTACAAATAGGATCGGACATTTTTCTAAATAGATCTGAGTCGGGGAGGGGATTTGGCGAACCCAAAAACACCAGTTTCTGGTGCCAGTCGAATTAAGTCCTTCTACTTTTTCAAGGTCAATGTAGAGTTCAGGCACTGGCGGGATTTTAGGGAACTCAGCCTTTTCATTGACCATGCCTCGCACAATAATTTGCAGTCGACCCGCTTGCTCGGATTGGGTGAGTGAAAAAGATTCTGCCATGCCCGCTTCATACTCCAGATTTAAGAATCATCCAATTGACGGGCATTGGCAAGATCGGAAGCCTCTTTAGGATTATAGTATGTAGACTATGGTCTAAAACTCAGTGGCCTTGCTTAACACAAAACTGACATGACAATATCGACGCGAAGAATTAAAAGCCAATCCGCAAGTAAAACTGTGTGTTCATTTAAGGAGATAAAAAATGACTAAAGCAATCGTTTCTGCTGCTGTTTTGGTTTTGGCTTCTGCCAGTGCAATGGCTACTAACTGCTCTTCTGCGGCAACTGCTGCCGCACTTAATGCTGCGGACAAGATTTCTTTCGCCCAGACTCGCGCGGAAGGCGTTACTCAGTTCGCCTCCGATATTTACCGTGTAGACGTTGTTGGTTTCACCGACGAGTACAACGTTGACGTTACTGTTGATGCTTCTTGCCGAATAATCAACCTGAGCGTTAACGAAGTTGACTCTAGCAACTAAGCCTATTTTTTAGCTTTCTTCCATAGCCTGGTGAAAAGCTTGAAAATAAAAGCCCGATGTTATGCATCGGGCTTTTTTATTATTACGAGTCTGTAAGAAAATCAGTTGTTCCAAGTCCATTCGTCGGATTCACCACCGCTAAGGCTTGTCAGGGCCTGGCCATCACGAGTGTAGAGGTCAATTTCGCCACCGCCATCGTTCATATCCACGATTAAGATCAAAACTTGACCTTCGAGCACAATTTGGCTGGCCTCGGGTGGATAGTCGCTGCCAAATTCGCGCGTCAAAGTGCGAAAATTTTTTAAAGCATCGCCGCGCAAATCAGCCGCATTCAAAGAAGTGCCGCGCAAGCTTGCAAGATTATCGTTGTCCTGATCCGCAGCTATAACGTCGGCTTGGATCTTCTTAAGAAGCTGCGAACTTACAGGAGAAGCAAAAGTCAAAGGACTTACAAATAGCACCGCAAATATCAACAGGGATTTCATATAAACTCCTTGGGGTTCATTGTTTAATTTCAATGGATAGTAATCCAAAGTCCAACAATGCAAAAATGAATTATATATCAAATAACATGCATAAAACGAATACATATAATTTACGCCACCTCGAGAGCTAGTCTCGAGAGTATAAATATTGCCATTGGGTCCATGCCTGAATTCTAATAATAAAGCATAGGGTTAGGGTCTCATCTAAAGGAGCGTTTGAGTGCATTTTCCATTTAGAAAACTTGCAAGTGGCTTGCTGTTTCTGGCCCTATGTTCGGCCTGCTCGTCCGAGCCTGTTGTTGATAGAAACGTAGCTACTCAGACCCTGATAAGGCCGCAGCCTGTTTTTGACAACTGCAGTCCGGATCGCATGGCCAAGGACGAGCCCGAATGCTTGTCCACTGGACACTGTGAATGGGTCAGCCGTGATGTGATCGTGAGGCAAGCTTTGACTGAGGTTCGGAATCGCTTTCTTATGTGTCGCCCGGTTCTCAGCGAAAATCTGAGCCGCACTTTTACCCACGCCGTCGATGCGACTTGTGGATCTGGAGCGCAGGAGAGCGCCAGTGAGGATGCCTGTATCCAGAATCCCAGCTGCGAATGGGTGACGGGCACTGCGGGGCAGGGGCGCTGTCAGAGTGTGCGCCGCTAAAGTCCACCTTTGAAAAGAGTACAAACAGAGCAACAAAGCGGTCGAGAATTGACGCGAAAGCTTAACTGCTATAGGGCTAGCTCATTCAAGGGGGTTCTATGATAGTACGGATTGGATTATTCTTGCTCCTAATTGCAGGGCTCGGGTCGCCTTTGCAGGCGCAAACTGAAATGACCGATAAACAAATCATTGCTGAATACAACGCTTGTCTGAAATTTCTAAAGATGACACCCGCTCAACAGGCGGTTATCGCCCAGAAAGCACATCAGAAGCTGAGCGCGGCCCTATGGGCTTGCCGATTGCAAAAGAGCCAGGGACTACAAAAAGTCCTGGAGCTCAATCATGAATACAATACGGCGGAGGAAGGCGGAGAAAGCTATGGACCGGCAGCTCCTTCAAGTCCACCGGTTTCGAGCGCTCTGACTTCGGGAACTTGTTATAGCATGTCAGGCTGCAATGGTCCTTCGGTGCATGTCGATTCAAAGATTTATTGCCCAGGCGGCTACGACGCTTTTGAAGCCGACATGGGCGGACTTGGCTGCGAGAGTCTTTAAGATTCTGGAGCTGGAGCACTGATCCGCGACTTTCGTACTGGCTTTCCTGAGGAGTAAAATTATGTTTATTCGAACTCTGCTGTTTTTTACCGGAGCTTTAGTCGCGCAACAGAGCTTTGCAGGCCCAGCCGTTCTTCTGCAATTTTCAAATGGGAACCAGATTTTTGGCAGTGAGCTTGTCATCTATTCGGACGGGAGTCTGGTGCACAATGAAAGGTCATGCTGTCCGCCGCATGTCGATGCTACTCCCGAAAGCAATTTGAGCCCCACACAGCTTCAGCATCTTGAAGCCTTAATTCTTGCAGCATCTAGCGGCAGAATAGTCGAGCGGGCCGGAAGTCTGACTTCGGAAGGAAGCCAGTCGGGCTCGCTACTGGTCTATGACAATGGCAAGGCAACAGTTGTTTTAGAGGTGGACCGTAGTGCAGCTGGAACCCCTAACAAAGACTTGGTAAACCTGTCGAGCTCGGCCAGCGAGATTAAAACTTTAGTTGAGACTTACGTCAAATATCCCTTGGTTCCTTAAGCGCAGCAAATGCATGGGGCTGATGTTTTTCATAAACAAGTAACGTGATATTCGCTTGTGAAATGTTATCATAAAACAAAGTGGATGCTAAAAACCCCAGCGCTCATCTGAGAAATCTGATCGTATTCCGTCGCCTCTTGTACATTGCGGCTGCGGTGTACATGTTGTGGTGGTTTGCCGTCGAATGGCTTCTGCCCGGTGCGTTCAACCCCTTGGGCAGTCGTATGCTCGTGGCGGTGATAAATCTTGCGATCCCGCTGTTAAGTTATGTGAGCGCCTGGGTCCGTCGCAATATTGCAGCGCTGTTCTATGTCTGCATGTGGCTTATTTCGCTGCATTACTTTTATTTGATGAACGGAAATTCTGCCGATTTCAACTGGGTGGTTGGCTCCTACATTACAGTTTTGGCCGTAAGTTTGGGTTTTTTGTCTTCGATGGCGTTGCTCTTTTATTCGATCTTTGTGCTTAGTTTGTCCCTCGTGCTCTGCTACTATCACCCGCAGTTGGCTCACTCCGTTTTTCTTCCGGGTCTTGTTACGATTCTTTTGCAGGCCAATTTCGGTCTGTATGGCCGGCTTCGGTTTGTTGGTTCGCTTGAAGAAAGTAACAAACGCTTTATAAACCTCTTCGACTTTAGTTTTGACGGTGTTTTGGTCCATGGCGATGGTAAAATCACCGATTGCAACGAATCAATGGCTGCTATGCTCGGCTATAAAAAGACGGATCTCATCGGAAAGTCGGTGTTTGATGTCGTTCATCCCGATGAGAAAGCTGCAGTCATCGAGAATATGAAAATGCCGACGGTCAATCGCTTTGAGATGAAGATGTTGAAATCGGACGGCAGCTCGATCGAGCTCGAGGTTCGCGCTAAAGAATTTCGGTTCGAAGGTAAAACCTCACGCTTAGTTACAGCCCAGGATACGACGGATCGAAAAAAAGCCGAGAGCGAGAGAGTGGCCGCCGCATCCTTGCTAGAAAATTTAAGGGTGCGCGACGAGTTCATCTCGTTAGCTTCGCACGAGCTGAAAACTCCGATCAGCGCGTTGCAGCTTCAGACGCAGATGATTGAACAGGATTTAAGTCAAAAGACTGCCTTTTCGCCCGAAAAAATCTCTGAATTCATTGCTCTGTTTGGACGCCAGGTGCATCGCTTGAATGTTCTAGTAGGAACACTTCTTGATGCTTCACAAATTGCCGCCGGTCATCTTATTTTGGACAAGGCTCCCGTCGAGCCAGCGGCTCTATTGCGTGAAGCTGTGCAGGCGGCCATCGCGCCGGCTTTTGAAGTTGTCATGTCGGTTGAGCCTGCCATTGAACATTTTAAAATCATGGCAGACCCCATACGCCTTAGACAAGTGATCGACAATCTGCTGTCAAATGCTATGAAATACGGAAGGGGCAAGCCTGTTCGCGTGGGTTTGCGTTCAGAAACTGAACGCTTAATCCTAAGCGTTGCCGATGAAGGGATAGGAATTCCATTGGAAGCTCAGAAGCGCATTTTTGGTCGCTTCGAGCGAGCCGTTTCTTCTCGCCATGTGAGTGGCCTTGGATTAGGCCTTTATATTGCTCGCCAAATTGTAGAGCTGCATGGAGGGAGCATAGCTGTTCAAAGTCAGGTTGGGGTGGGTTCTACCTTTACGGTCACGCTGCCGTTTTCGGCCTAATCTTTTATCTCTAAACAAAATATATTATGAAACTCAGATGACGCCAGGCAAGAGAGGTTTGACAAGCTCCCAGAGGTCGTGAATTCTTTGTCCTTTCAAGGAGAAGGAACATGAAATTATTAGCACTGCTCATTGCAATGGCCTTTGGCTCTATCTCTTATGCAATCCAAAATGGCGACTATTTTGTTGATAACGAGGGAGTAAAAATTTGGACCCACGTTTCTGGCCAAGGGCCAGTTTGTGTCGTGATCACCCCAGGCTGGGGAGCTAGTGTCGACTTATACATGAGCTCGATGCAAGTTTTGGAAAAATCCTACACGATGGTCTACATGGACGACCGCGGCAGCGGCAGGTCCGATAAGCCGGTAGACGCCGCGATGTACGCCATGAGCTACCTCACCTCAGACATTGAGGCGGTTAGGAAGTTCTTGAGTGTGGATCAGATTTGTTTGATTGGACATTCAATGGGAGGAGTCATTGCAGCACACTATGCCGCTGAGTACCCAGAGAGTATTACAAAATTGTATCTTATTTCGACGGCTCTAAATATAAACTCCCAGACATTTAGCGACGAATTTAACAAAGAGATTGCTTTGAGGCAAAACGAGGATTGGTATCCTGCTTTCGTTGCCGCTCAACAAAGAACGCCAACGACGGATGCCGAATTTAAGCAGCAATTGCTAGATATGCTTCCTGCTTATTTTCGGACTGTGGCAAATATGAAAGCAAATCTAAATAACCTTGAAAACGAAACGTTTTCGTTAGCTGGTTTCAATGGTTTTTATGGGGATGCTAATCCCGATGAAATTTTTGATCTCACACCGATTCTTCCTAAAATCACTGCGAAGACCTACATTTTTAACGGCTTGAATGACCCCTGGGGCGATAAGGCCGAGGGTGATGCAATGGGTTCCCTTGTCCAAGGATCGACCGTTGTCACCTTTCAGAACTCGGGTCATTTTTCATGGATGGAAGAGGCAGACGAATTTTTCAGTTATTTCTGAGCGGATCAAAGTTTCGCCCAGTCGATAAGAAGACAACACAATTCCTCTTCTTTAGATGGGCGAACGACTTGATCGACCTCAATCAAAAATTCTTTGATACGTTCGCGAAGCTTGGCGAAGTCTCGAACGCTTAAGGAGTGAATACCGCTGTAGTGCAAGTTGTCTTGTCCTTGGAATTGAACGACATCGATCATTTTAGCGCGCCAATTGGAGTGATGTATTGCAGACATCCAGGAGAGGTTAGAAAGATGAATGCTAGATTTTTTAGGTTCCCAGCCGGAACGGCTTTTTTGTACCAGCTCTAAAGACTCCAGTGTTTTTAAAATATTGTGAACTTTTTTCAAAGGAATTCCCAGTTTCTGTGAAATGGCAGACTCGCTTCGAAACTGGGGAATCGTGAGCAGCACGTGCACGGCGCAATAGAGCCAGGTTGAATAGTAAATATTTTCTTTGTGAATATCCATCTTTTCGGCCGGCAATTTGTCGCCGAGCTCATCATGTTTTTTCTTAAGAGTCTTAATTTCTGCCTCTAGAATCCGTTTTAAGTGCGGCGAGCTGGCTCTTGCGAAATGAACCAGGTTTAGAAAGTAATGTGTTTCATCGTGGTTGAGCTCCCAAAAATCGCAAAGTCCCGCGGCTTGATCCAATGTCAGGTGGGTCGAATGGTTAAGAATTCTTGAAAAATAAGAGGGATGCATGGCTCCGGCCTTGGCCAGACGAGCCTGATATCCTCTTACGGCCGTGTTTTCGGCAAGATCGGCTTTGAGTATCTCCATGTAGTCGTCAAAACTGAAAATCGAAGTCATTGATAATATATCAACGATTTGATCATATTTTGACAACAAGTTTATTTACAATCTCATCAAAAAGAGAGATTTTGGCCGCGGATTTTAGCCTGCTTAAACAAAGGAGAATTTATGAAATTTGGACTTATTTTATCTTTATTCGTTGGCGTTCTAAGTTCAGAAGTATTTGCGGGCGGAAGCTCGACCGTCGGGCCAGCGCTCTGTAGTTATGCAAAATATTGGTGCAAAGGTAGCGATTCCAATATTAATGCCTGTATCTTTGATTCTACACAGACGTCCGAACCCTGGGTTTTGGTAGTTAATGACGATTCTGCTTCTCAAAGTTTCTACGTCAATAAGATCAATCCGGCAGATGGAATGCTTGGCGCCCCCTTAGAATATCGTAGCGCAGGACTCGAAATCAAGATTTGCACAACGTGTGCCGAGCAAGTCGGTGAGCTCACTGTGCCGCAATTTCAAATCGCCAACCAAAAAATGAACTGCCGAGGCGAAAAATGAAAATAATTTTATGGTTTTCGGTGTTTTTTGGATCAGCGGCTCATGCCCTTATTCCGAACCCCACTGGGAATCAGCTCAATTCCATCTTTGGGGTAGATTCGTGCATGAAGGTGAGTGAAGCCAGTGTTCCTCCTTTTACGGTTTCGGTACAAGCCTGCTCGGAACCTGTGGCTGGCGCTATGGCAGCACTACTAAACACTTCACCCAATGGATTTAGCGTCGAAGTGCTTGGACCGGACGGAAAAAAAGCAGTCGCTACAAAAATTTCTAATTTCAACGAGCTCCTTGCTGCGGTCGAAGTGGTTTTACACGCGAATCCTTATTTTTCTAAGGCTTATGCCTATGATCCACTCGGACTTAGTGCCAACCAGGTTTTGGTTGAGTTCAAACCCATGGTGATAAGGGTGTTCATTGACAATATTAGTAATCCCTACGGAACCAGTGCCTACGTTGCCGCCGATTTGTTTCAGATGTTTCTAAGTCCACAAATTGGCTCCCTGAAACTAATGACAACCACGGGGCCGCAATAAACTCTAGGAACCGAAAGCGAGTCGGCTGGCGTCTTGAAGTGAGCAAGGGTAAGTAAACTTCCGGCCGGGGCTTGCGGTGGCAAGCCCGAAGGCCTCCTGAAGTCTAGCGACTCTGTGAGCCTGAGGCGAGTCGGTCTTCCCAAATCGTATTTGAAGTGGCGTTGTGCCCGCTCACAACCAAATTTGTTTGGCTATCGGGAGTGTAAATCAATGCCATAGAAACTTGCTCAGTGGCGCCGTTGTAAGAATAACTCGTGTCCACGTGGCAGCTGTTGCCGATGCAATAGCCTGAGCCTGTCATCTGGCCTTGGATTTGAACAGTGAACAAGCCGTTTTGTCCTGGCGAAGTGGTAAAGTATAAGGAGTAAGAATAGCCGTTGGGATAAGTGTAGCTCGCAGTGACCGAATTGCCGTTCAAAACATAGCTAACATTGTAAGAAAAGTGCGTCCCGTCGGAGAGTTGAGTGAGTTGGCCGCTACCCGTGTAAGCCGCATCAGGGGCGGGAAAATAAGCTTGCGCAAACGACGACAGACCAAGCAGTGACAAGAATAAAATTAGTTTCATATGAAATCTCCTTTGTAAGTGTTGACTTCAAAGTGAGGCCACACAAGGCGGGCTGTCTATTGTTTCCGGGATTATAAGGCTAAATAGCGTTTTCCATGATTTTTTGGAAAACACTTTTTTAAAGTATTAACAGCGTCCAAGCGCCCTGCCTTTTCAAGGGAAGCATTTGTTTCTAAAAAGGAAACAACAGTTTCCATGAGATCGATTTGATTGGGACGGGACTTGCGACATATTGAGGTGGTTTATGGGGTCGTTTGGTATCGGAGGTCAACAAATGAAAACGGCAGTTATTGGCGTGGGAGCTCTCGGAGCTTCGATTTTGGCAAAACTTATGAATGATGGAATCGAAATTGAGGGCTGGAGCCGCTCGGGCCCTCGCAAGACCAGTCTCGATGCAACAGTATCGCGATCCGAAATTTTGATATCGACATTGAGCGGAGCTTTGACTCTTTGCCAAGTCCTGGACGACCTCGATATTCGAGGCAAAACAATTATTAGCTTTTCGAGTGCGACTCGGGTGCAAACGCAGGAGTTGAATGAATGGGTGACGGCCCGCGGAGCTCTGTTGATCGACGCCAAGTTCTATGGTGTCCCAGCTATGCTCGGAACAGACTATGCTACCATATTCTTTTCAGGACATTGCACTTTGGCGGTGCGAAGACTTTTGACAGTCCTTGCTCCAAAAAAAATCTATGACTTGGGTTTAAGCGTTGGCCAAGCGGCAACTCTTGATGCGGCCGTTTTGGCAGTCTTTTATGGAGCTATGACGGGCTTCGCACAAGGAAAAGCGCTGTGCAGCTCGGCGGGAGCAGCATCAGGCGCCGTTTTTGAAAAAGTCTTACTGGGAATTTTTGAGCCGCATTTTTTATCTTACCTTTCAAGCACGATCGATGACAGAGGCCACTTGGCCGAAGGCTCGCAGCAAGAGACTTCAAACAAAGTGCATCGGAGTGCTCTCAAAATGCTGCAAAAATTTACAGCCGAACTTCAGATGGATCCAAAGCTATTTCAAGAATCTTCAAATTGAAGTGCGGCTGTTTGGTGGTCTGCGCGCTTATTCGGCCACCAGTTGAGTGTTCCCATGCAGAGCTGGTCCGGTATTGGCGCCGAGCTTTTTCTCGGCAATTGCAAATAAAATGACCCCAACAATTCCAAGTCCGGCTTCGGTGAGAAGCATCGAGCGCGGGCCGTGCTTGTCGGCCACCCAGCCGAGCAAGAGGCCTAGCCACCAAATTGGAAAATTGGAAAGCGACGCAAAAATATTGTAACCGGTAGCCGCTGATTGTCTGCCAATCGCATTCAAAGTCATGGCCGTGAAAGCGGCATAGGACAATCCCACTCCGAGTGCATAGATCATATTCCAAATGATATATGTCGTAATGTTCGCCGGCGTATAAGCCATGCCAACCGCAATAAACGCCAGCATCACACCAAACACCGCATAGGCAACCCGAGCGTTCATGCGGCTGCAAAACCAGCCTCCGATAAAGCAACCCACGGCGGTAATGAGTCCGGCAAGCAGGCCTTGCACGAGCTCGACCTGTTCGGCTCCGGCGCCCCAAAAGCCCGCAACAGCGGCCTGAGTGAGAGTCGTTTGCGCAGCTCCTGTGGCGACTGGAAGCATACACAAAAAGCCAGTCAAAAGACCGCGCGTGGTTTTAAGCATTTTTCTCAAATCTCCGACGACAGTCCGAACCGCCTCGAGCGGTCGTTTGTCGCTTGCATGCGCCTTTACATCCGGAATCGGCAACAAGGCAAAGCAACAGCACATAAATAAAACGCCCATGATAGCCCCTGACATCCATGGCGCTGGCAAAGCCTGAATCAGGAAAAGGCCAAGTGCTCCTCCCAATCCCGTTCCACCCAGATTGCCGGCCTGAAACCAGGCACTCACTTTTCCGACCTGATCGTCGGGAGTGAGGCTAGCGATCATGGCCTCGACTGACATTCCAACCACTGAATTGATAAGATTAGCGGCTGCAACAACGATTAGCAAAAGGACGAGGCTCTCGGGTCCAAGCGGAATCGCAGACATCGCGAACACACCAATGGCCGAAAAGAATGTCGAGATGACATACCATTTCTTAGGAGAAAAGGTAATGTCGACAACAGGAGCCCACAACCACTTCAGCCAATTGATCAACAATTGTGAACCAACGATCAAGGCCCCTTCACTGATAGAGAGTCCATGTTTAGTCGCCAAAAAAGTAAGGGCAACAGTCACAAAGCCGCCCAAGGCCCCAAACGGAAGATATAAAATCATCCAAAGTGAAGGGTGCGGGATACGACCTTTAATTTCGACTGTACTCATAGTTTAGCCTCTCCGGTGCGGGTTATCCGGAGCCGCTTGAAGCTCCAGAGCCAGCCACCTTAAAACATTTGCAATTGTTTGGTTACCAAAATCTGAATTGCGCCGACATTTCTTGGTGCTAGGGTCGCCAATCTGAAGCGGCCAATGGCGTTGCCCGTGAGCTGCTTTGCGGGTAGAGTTCTTGTTGAATCAAGCTAATAACAAAAGCTCTTCTGAGGGGACCTATGAACCTGGATCGACTCAAACATTTTTGTACAATCGTCGAGACTCAGAACCTGCGCAAGGCGGCTGATCTTTTGCACATAACCCCTGGTGCATTGTCTAAGTCGATGCAGATTTTGCGGGATGAGGTGGGGCTCGAATTGCTAACCACCGAGGGCCGGCGGCTATTGATTACAGACGAAGGGCAAAATTTTTACATTCAGTGCAAGAAAATTGTCAATGACGTGGATAATCTTAAACGGAAAACCTTGGCTCCTGCCGCCCGGACGAAGCTGCGGATTGCTACTTTTGAACCTTTCACCGTGTATTTTTTAACTCAAACAATCGCCAAGTATTTTGCCAATGACTGCTGTTATATCCTGCAGCGGCTTCCCGGTGAGATGGAGCAGGCCTTGCTCATGCGTGAAGTTGATCTTGGTATCACTTATGCGCCCATTCCACACCCCGAGCTCGAGTTTCTCGAGGTTTGCAGCATTCAGAAAAAGATTTTTGCAAGGGCAGGAGTTTTTGACGGCGTGGAATTTGCCAAAATTCCATTTGCGGCGCCGATTACACCGGTGCCGCAATCTCCATCGGGAATTAGCAATTTTGACGGCTGGCCCAGCGATATTCCACGCAATCTTGTTTTTGAGATCGAAATTCTTGAAGCGACGCTAGAGCTCTGCCGGCTCGGTTTGGCAGCGGTTTTTACCTATGACTATGTGGTGCGGATCCAGAATGAGATGTTGCAGAACTCTTTTAAGCTCAAAGCTTTAGCATTTCCCAAGGGGATGTCCGAACTCAAACGCCCAGTCTATATCATCAAACGAAGAGTGGATGCCGAAAGCCCGGCCTTAAAAAAATTGGCTCGAGCTTTGCGACAAATTTGTGGGACGAGCTCAAGTGACTGACTAGCGAGCCGCACCAGGTTTTCTACGGGCTCGAGCAGGCTTTGTTCACAGGTTTTGGCAGCGGCAAATAGCCAATTCGGTGTCGCGAGCAGCAAAGCAAAAAAAAGAAGCCCATGGCTTTTTTGCATGAAAAACCTCCGAGAATGCAGCTAGCCTTGCTCGCTACAATGATTTGTTTAAGTATTGCTTGCTAAAAGCTTCGGGCCACATTGAAGCATTGGCCATAATTCGTCGATCGAATTAAATGAAACAAATGTTTGCGAAGACTCAATTCACCACGCCGCCGTTGGCAGTTTCGATCTGGACGGATCCACCCAATGGTAGATAAGGATTGCACGCGACAGTGCCATTTCCCATTGGGAAAATTGCATTGATGGTCGCGCATTGCATGCCAGGCGACCCGTTGGTGCCCAAGACAATGCCCGAGCCTCCCTGTATGATCGAGCCAGCGCCCATGGCATAGATCAGATTGCCGTGCAAAACAGAATTTGAGATCGCAATGAGTCCGCCATTGATAGCACCGACGAGTTGCGACCAAATCTGCGTGTTAGTGATCTGAATAAATCCGCCATTGGAGGCCAGCAAATCCGAGAGCTGGAGTGTGCCATTGGCAAAATTGACTCTGCCTCCGGC
>Ga0206910_1116_pt1 | contig 15742 bp, 11 predicted proteins | sample Alteio_BWOrgHeat_77_FD_152949 | JGI IMG/M metagenome (GOLD analysis project Ga0206910, IMG submission 152949) | Enriched cells from forest soil in Barre Woods Harvard Forest LTER site, Petersham, Massachusetts, United States -... | ecosystem: Environmental > Terrestrial > Soil > Temperate forest >... | reverse complement strand
AAAGCCGTATTTTTCTAAAAGATCCGGAATCTCCCGCCCCGTCATACGCAGTTCCTGAAGAACCTCCGGATGACTTTCGACAATGAGCATCCGAAGCTGCGGTTGCTGAAGAAAAGGGGCCATCCCTTGCAGCGCTTCGAGTTCGGCTCCCTCCACATCTATTTTAACGACATCGAAAAGAACGGGTTCGCGAAAAAATTCAGCCAGCGCGACGACCACCACGGGAAGCGTTTTTTTGGGTCCCAACGAGGGCCGATGCTGGAGGGCATGGCGTGCGGGACTATCCTCCGCCAAGAAAAGAGAGCGGCATTCCAGACGGTTTCCTACCGCATACGGAAAGACCGTTACGTTGGAACAATGATTTTGGCGAAGGTTCCTCATGAGAAGTTCGATGTTGGCGGGGAAGGGTTCAAAAGCGAAAACCTGGCCTTGAGGACCGACTCGTTGGGCCGCAAAAACACTGTGGAGTCCAATATTGGCGCCTAAATCGAGAAAGGTCATTCCCGGTTTTAAAGCGCCGTGAAGCGCCTCGAGCACCTCTCCTTCATACTTATTCCCAAGCAGCAGAAGCGTAGAAAAGACTCTATCCCCTTCCGGCAATGACAACCGAACTCCTTCATACACCATGCTCTGGGGTTTCAAAAATCTTTCCCAGACACGAAAATGGAACCACGTGAATAGGCCCCAGCCAAACCCTCGGCCGCTCCAACGGCGATGCACGCGGCCATAAAAACGCGATAGCGATTGTTTGATCATCGATTAATGAGCCAACCCTTTACGATGGAGTTGCCGTGCGGCAGACGTCACGCGATCTTGTGAGCGCTGCGTACGAACCCAACTGAGAAGTTCGGCGAGACCCGCGGCCAGTGTCATGCGGGCGCGAAACCCAAGTTCCTTTTGAATCTTCGAGATATCTCCGTAACAATGACGGATATCCCCCTCCCGAAACCGACGAACCACCTGCAGTCCGGTTTTACAGTGCAATCCATCCTGCACGCGTCGGGCGACATCCAGCACCGTGGTGGGATGACCTGTTCCGACGTTGTACACCTGATAATTGGCTTTGGGCTTATCCATGGCGAGCAGACAGGCGCGGACAATATCGGACACATGGGTAAAATCGCGGCTCTGACGACCGTCTTCAAAAATGAGCGGCGGGTTTCCATTCAACACGCGCGACGAGAAAATAGCGAGGATACCGGTATAAGGATTCGACAACGCCTGACGCGTTCCGTAAATATTAAAAAAGCGCATCGCTACCGTCGGGATCTGATAGGCCTGGCCGAGCGCGATAAAAAGTTCTTCATGGTCCCGTTTGGTCACGGCGTAGACGGACGTAGGACGCAACGGATGGGATTCTGGCGTCGGGCGCGGCCGCAAAATGCCCCCGCAGGTGTCGCATCGGCATTCCCATTGACGTTTTGTCAGCTGCGCGCGCGGACGTAACCGGGCCTGCGTAGGCCCACAACGCGCACAACGATAAGCCCCTTCTCCATAAATACTCATCGACGACGCCACGACCATTTTCTTGGGACGACGAGAGGCCGGCAAATCGATCACGGTCTGCCAGAAAATTCCTGCCGCCGTCGTATTTTTCTGAATATAGTGGTCCACTTCATACATCGACTGGCCGACGCCGACAGCGGCCGCGAGATAAAAAACGCGGTCCACGCCTTGCAGCGCTTTTTTCAAAAGTGCCCGGTTGGCCACATCGCCCCAGCGATAGTCGGCGCGCTTATTTAAATAGGTAGGACGCCGGCCGCCATGAACCTGCCGCTCCAGAGAATCCAAAACACGGACGCGCTCGCCGCGAGCCACCAGCGCATCGACGAGATGAGATCCCACAAACCCCGCGCCGCCGGTGACTAAGATGATCTTTCGTTTAGCCATACCGAACCTTTCTACCATGGGTTGATGTTCTGTACAAGTTCAAAATCGTAGTCCCTCCTCGGGATGCTCCGCACGTTGCCGGATCGCACGCACAGCAAGCGTCGGGTGAACGAGTCCTCGCCACATCATGGCTGTCGCGCGTTTGAGCGTGGAGACCGTATGCCGTCGACGGCGCTGACGCATCCACGCCTGGACCGAGGTCATCCACGGCTGATGCGCCTCGCGATGCAAACAGAGATACATGGCCACATCCGTCTGGGGTTGAATGGGAAATGCCTCTTCCAAATGGTATCCCGGCGCCAGACGCCAGACCCGATATCCCTTCCCCGCAAGCCATTCGAGGGTTTGATGATAGTGGGGATTGCGATAGGCACGCCCTTTAACACCATCGGCAATTTCGATGAGCAGGACTGGTTTGTCACGCTCGATCGTCGACACGGCTCCTTTCAGAACTGAGGCCTCAAATCCTTCCACATCGATTTTGATGAAATCGACTTTCGCGATGGACTCCTCGGTCAGACGATGATCGAGCGTATCGACGGCCACGTCCAATGTCGGCAGCGGCGCATTGTCGTTAAACGAATTATCAAACGAACTTCCCGTCGCGGTGAGATGCAGTGTCAGCGATCCCGGCTGATCGGCCAATCCGATAGGCCAGAGACGGACGGATTTTTCCCACTGGTTGAGCCAAATCGTCTGGCGCATCGCCGCCAGACAATCGGGTTGCGGCTCGACCATGATGCTGCGCGTTCCGGGTCGTCCTTCGTGTACCGCGATAAATCCGTAATAGCCCGTATTGGCTCCGATATCAATAAACGTTTTAATATGAGGCAGAAAAAAGCGCAGCAGCTCAACCTCCGGCTCTTCGTGAATGCGGCCCGTTGCCATCCGGGTCGCTAACGTGCCAATCGTTTGATGATCCCCCGCATAAAAAAATCCGAACGGAGAAACCAAATAAGGCAGCGCCGCTTCAGAAGTGACGAACGACCGGTTCAGCATGCGTCCATAGACGCGAAGCCAGCCGTTCACAAATGCCGACGGAGAAAAATAGGTTTGGACCCAGACGTCGCGTTGCGGAGCGGGAAGCGTCGGCGGAACGATGCCTTCGGGAGATTGTCCCGGTCGCAACACGCCGAAGCTGAGAGAGCTCCGGTCCAAAGCGCCGCCGCGTTCAAACCACGTGGTCCGGTCTTGTGTCGCCGACAAAACGCTCCACGCCGAACGAGGCTCGTAACGAATCGATTTATTTCCCGGCGGAATGCTTTCCACACAAGGTGCATTTCCAGAAAATACGGGCGCCCGCTTATCGCGCTCCCGAAGCATATGAATCAGATCCACGCGATTGGCTTCCGTCGGCTTTTCATTCAAGGAGATCCATTCAAACTGTTCCTGGGGCAAGTGCGCCTGCAAGAAACGAAGATCCTCTGCGGCGGGTGTCGTCGCCAAAGCCTCGGCCATCCAGAATCCGATGCGTGTCGGTGAATTTTTCATACGAGTGGGGTTTGGCATTCTTTCACAAACTGTCGCGCACGTGCCAGAGTCGTGTTCTGTTCGATCCAGTCATAGGACGCTTTTTGAAGACGTTCATACTCGGACGGACTTAGCGCAGCGATTTTCTGCTGTAGCTCTTGCACGCTGCGATAGGAGAGACTGTTGCTCGCGTTCAAACCGTGGGGCGCACAAGTCTCCGGTTTTTGATCGACATCGCGGAAGGCCAAGACGCATCCGTTCGCGGCCAGCTCATAGTGACGCAGACAGTCCCATCCGGCGCGCTTCGTCGTTACGCCAAAACGGCTTTGCTGCAAATCGCGCACGTAGTCCGCTTCCGTCGTAAATGCATAATGCGACGACCCCACACCGGAATACACGGCGCCGTCTTGCGTCGCGGCCACATCGGCGTCGACGATATGCGCCGGGAACTCTTTTGATTTTTTATGCGGAGAGACACGAACGATTTTTTCTGCGGGAATTGAAAAAGCGATCGGACGCATGTAACGCGGTCCGGGAAGCCACGGATGCAGCCAGCGCAGCGCGGCCAGACGTCCATAGCTCGCGCCCTTGTCAATCCATTCTCGTTTGAAATAGCGATAACGAGACACCGGCGAAAAATAAACCGAGGGGTGATGGTTCAAGCCGCCTGTTTTCCACCCGAACGGAAATACGGTAGGGCTGTCCGCGCCATCAACCAAGACGAGTCGGTCCGGTCCGAGCAAGCGAGATAATTCTTGAAAGAGCAGGCCCTGGTCCCAGATTCGTGCGAGGATGACCAGATCATAGGTCTTGAGCTCTTCGCGCCACGCCCGACGACGGGCTTCGAGTTCCGGCAATTCCGGAAGAAGACCATAGAGCGTAAATCCCCCGCCGCGTAAATGATTACGTACATCGTCTGTCAGAGGAGCATAAAGACTTCGATAGTGCGGGACCTCCACGCAATCGGCGCCCAAGAGCGACCGCAGCCCGTGGAAAAGCGATTCCGCAAGATAACAATGCTCATTCGGATGAAGGTATAGGACGCGCATCACTGTCCCCCTCCGTGATGAATTCGCATGCCTAATCCTGTGCGGCGCAAAAATTCATAAATCCATTGCCGTTCCGTTTCAGGAGGCCAGTCGCACGCGAGCGAGGACGTGCGGCCCTGCAGAAGGTCCTGCCACAAGGCCACCACGCGTTCACGCGAGAACGTTTGCTGAACGAAGCGAATGGATTCTTGGCCTAACATTCGGAAGGGACCGGGCTGTGCCAGCGCTTCCTGAACACGAGTGGCCAATGCGTCCACGCCGCGAGAGGTGGCTAAGGGGTCGAAGGGACGGCGACAAATGGTTTCAGGCAAAGCACCTGCCGCCACGGAAAAGACCGGACGGCCACAGGCTTGCGCTTCCACTGCCGACAAACAAAACGTTTCGGGACAGTCCCACGACGGATTCACAAGCACCGCCCACGACCGCGCGATTTCCCGACGGAGACGAACCGGCGGAAGCGCTCCCAAAAATACCGGCGGCCGTTCACGCGGGAGATCGGCCAGCCACGGCTGAATCTCTTGGGCTTCAAATTCCGGCGTGCCAACTCCCAAAGCTCCGACGGGACCGGACGCATGCAATTGAATACTTCCGGCAATGGCGAGCTGCAGCGCCGGCGCGCGTGTTGCCAGGGCCGATCCCAAACGCATCACGTCGCGAAACCCGCTGTCGGGAGTGACAGCCCCCACGAACAACAACCGTTGAAGCGGGATTTCAGGCTCGGGATGAAAAGCAGGACTAGGAAAATGGGGAATCATGACGATCTGTGTATTCCATCGCGGAACCGCCCGATAGACTTCGGCGAGATACCGAGAAGGAACGACGACGGATTGTCCTCCTTGTTGAAGAAAGGTATCGACGGCTTCCCAGGATGTGCGATTGTGAAGCCATAAGATTTGCGGTGCTTTCCAGAGCGAAAGAGTTTCGGAAGAGAGAAAGGATTGATGCAGAATGATGTGATCACAAACCAAGGACGGCAACGCGTCGTGCAGAAGGCTCGGCCATGGACTTGCCAGAAGCGGCTGTGCGGCGCTGAGCGTGACGGCATGGCCTGCCTGCGAGAGTGCATCGGCAAGCCGGAGAATGGCGCCGATCGTCCCTGAGACGGGCGTTTCTCCCGCGACGATCTTATCGATCGGTCCGAGAGCCGCATGCGCGCGAGGGAGGGCCAGACAAAGGCGTTTCATTTTTTGTGGGCGTGCGATCGTCGTGCGATCGCATCGGTATACTGACGTGCGGTTGCTTCCGCAATTTGCGACCAACGGAAGGCCAGCGCTTTCTGACGCACCTCCCGATGGGCCTGTTCCCAGAGCGCCGGCGCGTGCGAAAGACTCATCACGCGCAAGGACATGTCTTCCCAATTGCCACGCTGAACCAACCACTCCTCAGGAACAAAATCGAGAGGGCCCGGACTGCGATAGGCGACCACCGGGAGTCCGGCCGCCATCATTTCCGCTGCACCGATTCCAAAACCTTCAATGTACGATGGGAAAACACCCAGCGTTCCATCTTCCACCCATTGCGGAAGTTCTTTTTCATCGTAGGTCGGTATCACTTCCAACACTTTCTGCACACTGTGAGAGAATGCATTTTTAACATTCTCCGACGTACGGCCGGTTCCTAAGAGCCGGAAAGAGACCCCTGGAATTTGCACACGCAAATCTTCGAAAAGTTTCGGCAAATCGGCCGCACCTTTCCGACGGTCAAATGTGCCAATGGAAATAATTTTCGGGGTTTTTGAGAAATGCGGCTTCTGGGCCATCAGGGTGCGGTGCAGAGATTCTCCCAAGCCGAACGGGAGCATCATGATTTTATCGGATGCAATACCCATCTCGGCCAAGACCCTGACGTCTTCGCTGTTACTCACATGGATGAGATCGGCTTGTTCCAACGTTTTGTGCGCTCGATCGACGACCTCGTTGGTCTCTTTCAGAGGATCATCCCCGCGCAGCCAATAGTAGAGAAGCCGTCGTCCCGAGATCGGTACGGGGGTCACCAAAAAGTGATGGGCCAACAAGACGGACCGAGCGACAAACAGCGGACGCAGAGGAAATTCACTCCGGGCAAAAGGCAGATGACCGTGATCATACTCGACGATGTCGTACGCATCGGCCTGCGCTTTCAAATAGGCTTTCAACGCGTCGGCATATCCGAGCGGATCCTCTGAGGGTCCGCGAACGCGCAGTCCGAGATCGGACGGTCCGACCAATGTGCAGGCCCATCCCAAACGAGTGAGTTCTTCGGAAACACCTAAGAGCACGCGGGCGGCACCCAGCTTGGAATCGAACGGATTGGGACTACAGAAAAGAATTTTCATCGCTTTCACACTCACTTCACCGCTTCAAGCTCAAAATATAAAAACCACGCAGGGAACATCCACGCGAGCCGTTGTTCATAGAAATGGGGGAATCGCATGACCAACCGGCGTACGAGCGAGCGGCGAAAACGCCCCCCATCAAATTGGATCGCGCGCGTTCGAATGCGGAAACGAGAGGGAGAATAGTAATCCAGCGCATGTCCTGTACAGAAATAATCAAAAGAAAAAAAGCTCAAATGCCAGCGATGGGTAGGATCCACGAAGGAATTGGCACAAGAGAAATGCGGGGTCGTTATTTTCAGAACACCTCCGGGTTTTAGAATTCGGTGGAATCCTTCCATGGCTTTGACAATATCTCCCAAATGCTCAATCACATCCATACATTCGATTTCATCGAATGTAGAGGGTTCGAAGGGATAGGGGTGCTGGTTCAGATCCCACACGACGTCCGGAGAAACCTCGGCTGAACAATCTAAACGAACAAGTCCTGCTTCCGGGGAACGACGGCCACACCCTACCGAGAGTTTAGACACGGGCATACGAATCCTCCTGTTTCAAAGAAAGTTTCATTTTTTTAAACGCATGATATCCCCGATAGGTCAGCCAGAGATTGACAAGAAAAGGAGTCAAGTTCGAAAACATCATGAATTTCAAAACGCCTGCGACGCTGGATAAGCTGCAGAAGTGGAATAAAATGAGTTGAAACGACAAACGCAGCGGAATATCAATCCAGCAATACTCAATCCATGCCTTCGCGGAATTCAAAGACCACATCGCCCCCACGACCGCACTCAGCGCCGTAGAAAGAGCCATCCACACCAGTTCATGCTGCAAATGGCTGTAGCGGCTTCCCAAAATCCACAAGCAGGCTTTTGGAAAAAGCATACTGAAAGCCACAATCACCACACCAAACAGTATGAAACTCGAAAGAATTTGGAAATATTTCCGGCGCAGCTCTCGGGGTTCTTGGCACCGGCTGAATCCTGGCAGGATAATACTTCCCATCACCGCGCCGATAATGGCATAGATGACTCCGAGGCGGCTTAAGGCGCCCACTTCCGCGATATTGCGCGTATTGCCAAAAACCGAGATCATCCAAACCGCCAACTGCCCTTGAATGCAATAAAAAATAGCGGTAGGCATTAAATGTTTCACGATCCCCACCATGTGGGCCTGGTCCTCCCGGTTGATGGGCGCTTTGGGATCGAGATCGGTCCAGACCCAGCGTTTCAGCAGAACATATTGAATCGCAATGGAGAGCGTGGTGATGATGGAGGCGATGAGCGTATTCAGATAATAAAAGAAGAACCCAAACAAAAAGACCAAGCGAACCACGGCCGACCAAAAATCAAGATGCTGAAGACGCTTCACCTGGGAATAGAGCCGAGGAACCACAGAGAGAACGCTGCAGGGCAACTGAAATCCGACGCTCGCCCAAAGACTGGCGACGATCGCCAAGGCATAGATGACGGATGCGCCATGATGGCGTAACATCGAGAAAAGGACCGGAGATAAAACCACCAGTGCGGCCAAGGCCAGCCTCAACTGCAATCGTTGGCCCGTACGAACAAGCTGACTGAGTCGCTCCCGGTTTTGCCACAGCTCCCCCCCTTTGGCCGTCAAACTAACCGACACGCCGCTATCGGAGAGAATGGTCACCATGCCGAGAACAGAACTTAGAAGCGTAAAATAAGCGTACTCGGAAGAATCCAGCGCGCGCAAAAGAAAAAATCCACTCAACGCTCCCAAGAGTTGGGTCACCATTTGAACGAAAGCATACTGACCTATGACTTTAATCCAATAACGTGCGCGGGGACTGAGGGGACGGATAAATCGCTTATTAAGCGCGGAGACGGCTCGGTGCAGCAAGCGCCCCCAAGAGCGTGGCAATGCCACACAAATGCGTTGGAAGACCGTCCGGATCGTGGAGATTTTCCATGACGGATAACAGGGGTTGCGAATAAAGTCTTCGGCCTTTTTGAACTCATTCAAGTTGAGACAGCGGCCCACGGCCATGACGAGAAATTGCCCGAGCGACCGTTGACGATAGGGTTCGACTTCCGGATGCGCGGGCAATGCCAGAAGATAGGGGACCAAATGCTCGATCCACAATCCCGATCCCGTGGCGGTGTTCGGATGAATGCGATATTCAGAGAGATACTCCGGAACAAAAATGAAACGATTCCCCTCTTGGGCCAAGCGCAGATACAACTCAATTTCCGGGCAATTGAGATTTTCTTTAAAACGAAGTCGACGCACATCCGCGGTGCGCATAATCGCCGCCGGGATGGCAACAGCGTTTTGCCAGACGATGCGTTCCGTTTCTTCCTGCAGTCCCGGAGCCAGCACGTCGCGGCCATAGAGTTTGGTCGTGGCTTCGCTTTCTAATTCGAGGCGCTTGCCTTTTCCGTCGATGAGATAATGATTGGAAAACACGACAGGGGACGCGCTCGTATTGGCAGCCACCAAGCGTTCGATGCACGCGGGAAGCAAACGGTCGTCATCCCCCATCATGATGAGATATTCGCCTTTCGCTGCGTCTGCCAGTTCGTTCCAATTCCCGGCAAGCCCTCGGTTTTTAAGGTTATGCCGATAACACACCCGCGAATCTCGCGACACTAATTCTTGGCACCAGGCCTGGATCGTTGGATCTATTCCATGCGGCGTCATGTCCTGTGAAATCAACACTTCGATCTGAGTATAGGTTTGCGAAAGTGCGGAATGGACGGCTTCCTGAAGATAGACGAGCCGTCGAGGATCATGTGCGGGAAGCGCAATCGTCACCAGCGGATTCATGCGCGCTCCTGGGCCACGACACATCGAAACACAAATTGAAAACCAAAAAGTCCCGGCCACAACGAAACCGCCCGGGTATCGATCGACTGGGCCCAGCTCGGAAAGAGTCGGCGTATTCCCGGTAACGGAAAATTTCCGGTCGCTTCCGCTTCGACGACACGAAGCCCGGCCTGAGATAAAAGGGCATGCGCGGAATTCCAATCAAAGAAACGAAGATGGGTGCGATCCATAATCCCGCCCTCGGTATATTGAAAGCTGCCGCGCAGAAAAAGACTTCGCTGACGCCAATGCAAAACGTTAGGGAGCGCAATGACCAGCTCACCCCCCGGAGCGAGATGTGTTTGGAGTACCTGCAACAAACGCACGGGGTCCGAAACATGCTCAAGCACATGGCTAGCGACAATACAGTCAAACGGCGGAAACGGCGAGAGATCCAACGCATCCAACTCTTGAATCAGAGCGTCATCCAAGGACCGACGGGCCAAGGCGGCTTCTTCGGCGGCATGGGTCACTCCGAGGACAAAACACTCTTGGCGCTGCTTGAGCCGCGTGCCCAGCGCGCCGGTCCCGCAGCCAATATCGAGAATACGGCGCGCCTTCTTTGAAATCCAGTCTAAGACCGGCAGGTTGACGGCATCATACATCGGCTCGTTCATGATTTCACCCGATAGAGAGAAGCAAATTCAGTTTCCACTTGCGCCCCCGACGGTAGAGGTGACATAGGCCTACCGACGCTCCAGCGATACGACAAATATTGATTGGGTGCCAGATAATAAATCCCCGCAGGATCGGGGTCAATGCGCAGCCGCCGATCGGGAAAATACGTTTTCGGTTTTTGAAGCATCTGAACCAACTTGATGGCGCCCGGCGCATAATGCAAAGGAGCCGCATCGGGCAGATTTTCATCAATCTGATGCGCGGCGGTGACAAGTTGCCGATGATACACCGCCAAACGATGCCCCAGAAGTCCCATCACGAGGAGTGTCCCGAGACAGAATACCGTCCATAATCCCGAAAGCCCACGCTTCTCAAGACGGTCCCACAGACGCGCATAGCCCAACAAAAGAAGAGCCACGGCTGGCAAAATCAGACGCTGCCCGATCACCCAGGATTCAAACACTGTTCGCCCACTGTCTATGAAAAAATAACAAGATTGAAAAAGAAGCGCTGCCGCCACGGCCGTTTTTTCCCGTGTTGTATTCCACGCCCATCCCAAAAGCATTCCGGGATAAACCGCGAGCAGTGCGGCCGCATAAAATAAAAGAAACTGCACGATAAAAAGCGGGCTCGGCTGCCACGCCGCTCCCCGCGTCCCCATATAATAAAAGGGCAACGGATATCCTTGCATGAGCTGGTAACTCAAAGGGGCCAGCGACGCCGCAATTCCATATCCAAGAATCCATTGCATCAGTCGCCGTCCGGACATCCGTCCGCGTTTCCATTCCCAGAAATCAACAAAGAAAAAAGCGGCCCCATAGACTAACGTCGCCATGCGTAGCGCGGCCATCAGCCCCCAACAAAGCCCACTGGCAAAATTCTTTTCGTTCTCTCGGCACCAAAGACCCATAAGTAAAAGAAAAACCGCCATCGTATCGGCCATCGCCGTCGAAGAGTATAGAAACAGAGCCGGCTGCAGAAGAAAGAGGAAACCGTATTTTGCGGGAAGACCTCGACGGCGAAGAAGGGCCAGAAAAACCAGTGCCCCCGCTATGTGCACGACCGCGTTCACCCACAATCCGAAAACCAGTTTGAAGTAAACGAAAGGAGCCAGCACGAGAGGCCAAATCAACGGATAGCGGATGATCGGGCCCAATGAATTATCCAGGCCGGGATAGGGATCCAAATTCGATGGATGTAGAACGCCACGCGCGAGCGCATGGGCCTGTCCCAAATAATAGGTCTCATCCTCAATGGTCACGGCGTGAGGACTATGGACCCAAAGGGCAAGAACGGCTAACCCGCCTAGGATCAACCAACCCGCTGACCCCCAGCGGGCAGGTGTAAACTGTTTAAAACGATGCATCATTTCAACAAATATGATAGAAGTTTACTGAAAGTTCAAGTCTAATCTTCCTTGTTATAGGAGATTGCTGGTATGCCTGAGACCCCCTCATCCGCTCCCAAACGTATTTTCCGTCCAGATTGGCTCTTTATTGCGGCCTGGACGATCATGGCTTTATTTTTTGCGAGCCAGCGAAAATACTTTATTGGCGATGGCATCCGTCATGTCAGCGGAATGATGACTCAGTCGCACCCGCATCTGGGAGAACCGCGGTGGCTACTTTTTCCAGCGCTCCTCTTTGGACTCCTGAAACCATGGATGCTTCTCGGATGGATCCATTCCACGGCGGAAGCCCTCACTTTTTTCGCATGTCTCTCCGCGCTGGCGTCGTCTCTGTACCTCGCGGGGCTCAACCGCTGGTTGACAGCCGCGGAGGTTTCACCAATGCGTCGGACCGCAGCGCTCATGGCCGCCGCTTTCTGCAGTGTGATTCTCACGCTCGCCTGCGATACCTCCGAACCGATGATTCCGGCCGCCTGCTGTGTTTGGATTCTGGGAACGTTAGCGCAAAAATCAAAAGCATCGAACCCTTCTTTTTTCCATCGCGATCTCTTGATCAGCGTCGCGCTCTTAAGCATCATGATTCTCATCCACCAAACGGTTTTTGTCGCTTTCTTTTTTCTCCCCCTTGCGGTCGGGTGGGCGCCCCTTCGCAATAAATCTCTCTGGCCATGGCTGATCGCGATTCCCTGGATTGTGGGCGGCGCCATTCTCGGCATTCTTGCCGGCATTCAGCACATCACGATCGCTGATGCCTTGAACCGGATGTTTCTGCTGTATCGCAATCCGATCCATATGACGTGGCTGCGCTCGGGGTTTTTCAAAGGCCTACTGCTTACCGTATTAGGCGGATTCCCGCAAGCCGTCGTTTCCGTCCCCGGCATGAAAGGATTTCTCTACATTTTGTCTGGCATGAAACAAGGACAAGCCAACGCATGGGATCAGGCCGGTCGGATGATTCTGGGATTTATGATCGTCTGGGGATCCGCCCTTTGGGTCATCCGACGACGACGCTGGGACATCGGGATCGCGTGGCTCTCACTTTTCATCCTGCCGCTCATTTGGAATCAGGTCTACAGTTACCACAAATTTTATTTGCTCTTCCCCATCCTCCTGGCCTTCGCGATCGCTCGCCTGCCGACACGTTGGGGACTTGGCTTTGCCCTGCTGCTGATGGGACTCAATGGGTTTCCCTTCCTGCACGCACTCTATGAAGGGCGCGCCTGGTATACCGCGTCCGTGCCTCTCTATCAGCACGCCAGTCCACGGACCTACTGGCTCACCTCCGGATGGGAGCCGGATTTTCCCTACCTCTGGCCCGGACCGACCTGCGCATTGCTTCGGTCACTGGCGAAGCCCAGCGCCGCTGAAGATAAATCAGCCCTCACGCGAGAACGTACCGGCGAATTTACTCAATGTCTCCTGCATGCGTTCTGCGATGGAGATACCGTCTGGACCGACGATTGGACACCGCAGAACTCCGAACAAATCGAAAAAACAGCCGCCTTTCACGGCCTCTCTTCGGAATGGATTTCCACCAGCGTGTGGCAGGAATCAAACCCCGATGCCACGGTCGCGCTCTCTTCCCAACGCGCGTTGCATTCCTTTTCTCCCGCACTTCAAAAATCCATTTGTGAAAAACTTCAGCGTCTACAAAACGAGCCTCCGCATGCTTGAGATTACGAAACCCATAAGCTAGACTCTACGACAACATCATGGTGCCTCATTCTTACTTCTGGGACTCGCTTTTCTTAATTCTTTTTTTTCTCTCTTTTGTCGTCGGAGCGCTTCTCTACGCCCGTCTGTCCTCCTGGAGCATGGTCGAGCGTTTTATCGCCGCTTCCCTCCCTACGGCCATTCTTATTTTTATCGCTATTTTAACGAGAGAATTCCTCGAAGCTCCCTTTCAGATCTGGAATAACATTCGTTTGCTTCCCGCCTTTATGGCCACGGCGGGTCTTCCCCTTTATTTCCCGCGCGACACGGGACCGGTGCTCGATATGATGTACGGGCCTTTCAATGCTTATGCCTATGTCCCGGTCGCGCTCCTCACAAAAGATCCCACGCTGGTGTCCGAAATTGCTAAATGTTTCACCATTCTGTATTACTTCGGCCCCGTCCTTTGGCTGACGTGCCACAAACTTCCCAAGGAGCTTCGCCAGTGGGTCATCGCACTCTATGTTTTTCTCTTTTTTGCATACTATTCTTATGATTCGCAGGCGTTGATCGGCTCCGCATTTTCCAATCATGCGGATGCGCCGGCCTTGGGGTTTAGCGCCACGGCGTGCATTTTTCTCTTCTATCGAAAACACAAAGAAGCCTGGGGACCCCTGTGGGCGTCCGCTCTCTTCGCGACGATGGCGATCTGGACGAAACAAGTGACACTTCCCCTCCTCTTCGCGCTTCCATTTTGTTTATGGCTCATGGAAGATGGCCGTTATCTCGGACGCTATCTCTTTTGTCTCATCGTAACGCTCTGTCTCAGCACCGTTTTATTCTGCCGCATGTATGGAACGGAGACGTTGTGGTTTAATCTCATCATCAATCCCATGCACCAACCGTGGGAAGAGTCTCTTTTTAAAGTTCAGGGGCGGGCCTTGGTCGAACTCTTACAACGAATGCGCTGGATCAGTCTGGTGACTTTTTTCTATCTGGCGTACGAATGGCGGGCCCTCCAACGGTATCCGATTTCCCGATTTGAGTGGTTCTCACGAAATCGATGGATTATGTTTACGATCGTGGGAATTTTTATGATTCCCACATCCATCATCGGCCGTTTAAAAATTGGCGGCGCTCTGAATGCCTTGAGTTTCACGATCTATTTCCTCATCGTAGGCGTAGGGCTTTTATTCCTGAAAATTCTACTGGCCCGGTCTGAGTCGGGCGCTTATCGGTGGACGCAAATGATGATCAAATGCGGCGTCGTTTTTGCCGTGCTCTCTTCGATGACGATCAACACCCCTTCCCTCACCTATTACTTTTTATTCCTAAAGAAAAACATCGTCGAGCTCTCTTCGACCCCGGGTAAGAATGCCTGCCTGTTTCTCGAAGAACATCCCAATGAAGTCTATCTCCCTTGGAATACTCTAAGCCATTTTTTGGCGGAAAAAAAGCTCTACCACTTTGATTACGCGATCTCGGACCGAGACGCATCAGGATTTCCCTTAACGCCTGAGCATTTCCAGGCTCATCTTCCTTCGAAAATGCGCTGGGTCGCCTTCCCTCCGATGACGCAGGATGAATACGTGATGAAGTATCTCCCTGAATTTTCACAACGCGGAACTCTTCCCGAGCTCCCAGGATGGATCGTGTACAGTCGGCCGGAAAAACCGTAACCGTGCCTACTATTTATTTATTTCTGTTCTTCCTCTCGGGCTTTTGTAGCCTGCTCTATCAATTAATTTGGGTTCGCCTCGCCTTCTCCTGCTTCGGCGTGATGACACCGATTTTATCGATCGTTCTCTCCGTCTTTATGATGGGGCTGGGCCTGGGATCGTGGCTGGGTGGAAAATGGATTGCCTCCGCCGCCCAGCGTGCGAAAATCGCTCCTCTGTATTTTTATGGCGCTGCGGAAGGCGGGATCGCTCTGAGTGCCTGGGTGGTTCCGTATCTTTTTCGCTGGGGTGACCAAACGCTCTTCGTTCTGGGAACGATGGATTCCATTCGCTATCTGGCGGCGTCCTCGTTGATGATAGCGCTCATCTTGTTGCCCTGGTGTCTCTGCATGGGCGCGACCTATCCCTTTATGATGGCTCACTTGGAACGTGCGTACCCTCAGGAACGGGACAGCTTCAGCGCGCTCTACACCGCCAATGTCCTTGGTGCCCTCTGTGGAACGATGCTGACCGCGTTGGCGCTCATCGAACTCTTTGGTTTCCATCGCACGCTGAGCATTGCCGGAACACTGAATTTGATGATTGCCTTGATCAGCTTCCGCATCGCCGCAAAAAAAGCCCTCCCGGATAACACTCCTGAACAAAAAAATACGGAACGTCCGTTATCGATCCCCTGGTCCTTTTCTGAGGGGCAAGCGCTAAGCATTCTTTTTATCTCCGGATTTATTTCCTTAGCGCTTGAAGTCGTTTGGACGCGCGCGTTTACGCCTGTGTTGATGACAACGATCTACGCGTTTGCCTTAGTGCTCAGCGTCTATTTGATTGC
>Ga0206910_1107_pt1 | contig 15928 bp, 22 predicted proteins | sample Alteio_BWOrgHeat_77_FD_152949 | JGI IMG/M metagenome (GOLD analysis project Ga0206910, IMG submission 152949) | Enriched cells from forest soil in Barre Woods Harvard Forest LTER site, Petersham, Massachusetts, United States -... | ecosystem: Environmental > Terrestrial > Soil > Temperate forest >... | reverse complement strand
CTGTTTTAAGGTGGCGTTTTTTTCCTCGAGATAAAGCTAGACTGAGATTCTCTTCGATGGTGAGATCGGCATAACTACCGAGTAAAGGATCTTGAAAGACACGGCTAATAAATGAAGCGCGTTGATGGGTGGACCACGCGGTCACATCCGTATTATCTAAAACAATCCTACCTTTATCAATTAATAGATCGCCGGAGATTAAATTCATCAACGTGGATTTTCCAGCGCCATTCCCTCCAATCAGGGTCCCAAACTCACCGCTATTAATTTCTAAATTCAATTGATGTAATACTTGATTTTGTAAAGGGGTTCCTTTGCCAAATGTTACGGAAATATTTGTTAAATGGATCATGCGATCTGCCGATATTTAGGGATGAGTTTTTGTCGTATTGAAGGGGTTAACATTGCCACCACTACCAATATGGCCGTTATCAGATTTTGATCAGAAGACTGGAGTCCTGCAATTTGAAGATTAAGGGCTAAGGCAATGACCAAACGATAGAGAATTGAGCCTAAAACACAGCTGATTAAAATGATCAAAATATGGTATTTACGAAATAAACTTTCTCCAATGATAACGGTTGCGAGTCCTCCAATTAAGGTGCCGGTTCCTAAAGAAATATCGGCAAAGCCTTGGGCTTGCGCGAATAAAGCGCCGGCTAATGCGACTAAGCTGTTACTGAGTGCCAATCCTATTAAAGACATCTTGGCAATGTTGATCCCATAAGCAGGGCTGATTCGGGGATTAATGCCGGTCGCTCTTAGCCCTAGACCAAACTGACTGGAGAGGAATTTATATAATAGGAAGACGAAAGCGATCACAATCCCTGCCAAGGACCAGAGCGTTACATGGCTGCCTTGAAAATAATGAAAGACCGTAGCCTCACTCAGAAGAGCAATATTGGGTTTGCCCATGATCCGTAAATTAATGGAATACAAGGCAAGCATGGTCAAGATCCCCGCTAATAAGCCTAGGATTTTCCAGCGCACATGTAAGTAGCCCGTGATAAAGCCGGCAATCGCGCCGGCTAGTACCGCTGCCAACGTGGCGATCAAGGGCTCAATTCCTTTAACAATCAAGGCAGCTGCAACAGCGGCTCCCAATGGAAAAGTTCCATCGACGGTCAAATCAGGGAAATTAATGGTGCGAAAGGTCAGATAAACACCCAAAGTCACGAGTGAATACAGTAAGCCCAGTTCTAAAGTGCCTAAAAATTGTACAATGGTCACAAATGCCTCTTATTCATGTAAAGGGGGGGTTGCTAAGTCCTCGGGCAATTTTAATCCGAGTTTGGCAGCTTGTATAAAATTTAAACGAATTTCGTTTTTCGTCGAAAAGATAATGGGGATATGGTGGGGACTTTCACCGGCTAGGATCTGAAGAATTATTTTTCCGGTTTGTCGACCTATTTCATATTGATTCGGGCCGACGGCGGCGAGTGCTCCCCGTTCTATCATCGCAGTATCGCTACAAAATACTGGAATTTTCTGTTCCGTACAGATTTTCACAATCGCGTCAAAAGCCGATAAGGCAGTATTATCATTATTAATAAAAATAGCCTCAACATGGCTTAGCAAGCTATGAGTGGCTTGTACGACATCAGCAGTGGTATTAGCCGTTGCAAACTTTAAATGTAGATTTTGCGTATTGGCGATCTTTTTCATTGCTTCAACCAACGCTACCGAATTAGGTTCACCGGGATTATAAATGATTCCAATTTTAGAAAGCGTGGGTAGAATTTTTTTAAAGATCTCGAATTGCATCCTGGGATCACTATAATTAGAAACCCCGGTGACTATCCCTTCCGGGCTTTTAAAATTTTGGACAAGCTTTGCACCCTTGGGATCCGTGACTGAGCTAAAGACGATAGGGATCAGGCTACGCTGATTAGCAGAGATTAATGCTTGAGTGCTTGTGGTGCCAATACCGACCATGACCTGAGGTGCAAGTCCAACAAATTTTTGGGCGATTTGAGCGGCTAAGGCCGCGTTGCCTTGTGCCGATTGAAAATCAATCTTGATAGAATGATCTTTGAGTTCATCTAAAATTCCTAAGCGGGTGGCATCTAAAGCTGGATGCTCAACAATTTGAATGATAGTAATGTGTTTGTCTGAAGGAAGGGTCGCAAAGCTTAAAGGAATAGGCGTGCTGAGTAATAAGGTAATGCCTAGAAAAAGTCGACCTATCGATATAACACAAAGATTTTTTAGCATCTTAGTCGGCCTTCGATCGTCTATCGAGTATCAGTCGGTAACCTTGATAGGCTTCTTGGCTTAAAAAACGAGCAACACGGCTGATAGTGGCAAGACTGACACCCGTTTTGGCATGGATTTCACGATAGGAAAGCTGTTGTTGATCTAAAAGGGTTGCTACGCGCCATCGCTCGCCCATCGCATTGAGTTCGGAGGGAGTACAGAGATCGTGTAAAAAAGACGCGCATTCCTCGACACTCTTTAATGCTAAGAAGGCTTTGTATAATTCTACTTCCACTTTGCTCATGTCTGCCACCGGATCTAAAAAACGGGAGAACCACTGTACTAATATGATAGTACAGTAGTATAAAGCAGAATGCAATACCCTGGGCAGTGAGGGCTAAGGGTAGAGATTAAAAAGTCATCGAGGCCCGTTGTTTGGGAGCACTCCATTCAGGTTCTACCACTTTAAAAGAGGGTTTTTGCTGTGCCCTGAAGGCTAAATCACCCGCTTTACGGATGAGGGCGTGAATGCCAGGGACGGGAGGGTAACGAGTGGGATCGGAAACAAAGAAGTCGATATACTCTTCTACATTCTCTGTGGGATGTTTTGCAGTATAGTCTTTGATTTCCGTAAAGTTTCGTATAAAGTTTTTGGCCTTGTGTTGGGCATCTTCGGAATCAAAAGCAATGGATTCTTGGGACTTGATAGGGACTTTTCGGGAGATCAAATAATAGACCTCTTCTTTGTCCGTGTGATCTTTGTTTTTGAGATAGTGATTTTTTTTAGAGGCAATATCCTCAAAGGCAAGCCACTGTTCTCGTAATAATTTTCCAAAGTCTTGTTCCCTATTCATTTAATCCCCTCCTTGGGTTATAAAATCTGCGGTTTGCTATGAATTAACTCATTGTCTTAGCCTGCTCCTCTGGACCAGGGGCGCCAGGCTAATAGCCTTACCCTGCTCACTTGCCTTTTGGCAGGCCTGTAAAATCTTAAGATCTTGGCTAGCCCCGTGTTCGATCGCTGTCTTGATAAGGGTATTTGAGATACCCCCCATCTTAGCAATTGCCTCAAATCCCAAGCTTATTGGAGGAACCGTTTGAGGCTTCTCAGTTAAGCCTTGATGGCGTCTTAGGCCAAACAAAGGGGTCAAGGGAGGCAACTCAAGCGACATGGGTTAGATCCTTAATACATTTCCCAAAATAATACACGTGTTAGTCTACCGAGATATGATTTTAGAAACAAGGCCTTTCGGGCTAGTAAGGGAATACCCCTTCCTTTTCATAAAGCCGACCGCTGGCCACGCCTTGTTCATAGAGCGTTTTGAATTTGAAGGCCAAATATTGCAAAGCTGCCTCTCGGTGGCCAGTATTGAGCCTTGATTCAAGCAAACTTAATAGTTGTTCGGCTTGGCTCTCGAAATCAAGCAGCCTGTTATCTGCCCCCTGTGTAATACCCCTTAAGTACACATTTACTCCTTAAGACGCTGCGAATCGATTTGTTTAACGTGGCAATTTTGGTACAATAACTCAGATAACAAAACCATACTCTAAAATCTATTGCTTGACAAGGGTATCGTCGTCGGATTTAAAAGGGCTACGTGTGAAGGAGGGAACAAGATGGGACAGGTAATGAACAGTACAGAGCAGGATTTTATCCTCGTTACCCAGGCTGCGGAGGATCATTTTCGGGGACTCTTGCAAAAAGAAGAGACGGAGGGCATGAATCTTAGGATGTTTGTGGCCAATATTGGCACCCCACATGCAGAAGTATCGATCACTTTTTGTCCTGCTGGGGAAGAAGAAAACGCTGATATCCCTTTGAAGTTTGGAGATTTTACGTTGTTTATTGAGAGCGCTTCAAAAGAAGCCTTAGAAGAGGCCTCGATTGACTTTACAATGGACAAGCTTGGGGGCCAATTGTCGATTAAAGCTCCTTATCTTAAAGGCCGAGCCCCGACGACCGATAGACCTTTAAAAGAGCAACTTCAATATGTGATTGATACAGAAATCAATCCTAATTTAGCCGGTCACGGCGGGCGAGTTAGCCTGGTCGATATTGTAGAGGGAGGGGTTGTAGTATTGCAATTTGGGGGAGGGTGTCATGGCTGTGGAATGGTCAATATCACGTTGAAGCATGGCATTGAAAAAACCCTGAAGGAAAAATTTCCAGAAATTGTAGAAATTCGTGACGTAACGGACCATACTACGGGTAAGGATCCGTACTGTTGAAAAACTGGCGTATGAGGGGAGGGCAAATCCTTATGTCGTTTTGGCGAAGACAACCCATGCTAAGAGGTTATGTGAGCGAAGTTGATCGGTTTCTGCATGCCTTTGACCAAAGGCCGGAAGCCACTTCCGTGTCTCGACAGGCTGAAGAATTGAAATATGAAAGGATTAGTCACCTGAGAGATAATGCGCAGGCGAAGCAGCCCTCAATACGAAATTGGGAAGAGTTTTAATCTGTCTTTGGATCTCTTCAATAGAATATCCCTTTCTCCCGTCAGGTAGGGGGAGACAGAATGCCAAAAATTTTGTTTGGAGATAAAGCTTCCTTTCCGCAATGGGGCACCTTAAATTATACCTGGGCACCCATAGGAGAACAACCAGTGATCCAAACGTCAGGAAACAGGAAATCATATAAAGTGTTTGGGCTGATTGATTATCACACTGGAAATTTTTATTCCAAAGGACATGAAGAGAAATTAAATTCGGAATCCTATATGGAATTTCTAATGGAAGTTTTATCAAAGACAAGGCGCATATCATTTTAATTCAGGACGGGGCATCCTACCACAAGAGTGCTGCAATGAAAACATTTTTTAAGAGGCATAGCCAACGTATCACGGTATACCAACTTCCAGCTTTTTCACCCGACTACAATCCTATTGAAAAGCTATATTAGAATAGTCGACAATCTAATTTACCAAGATTCAAATAATTGATCAAAAAATTTAATTTCATCTTCATTAACTAAATTAGGATTAATTAATAATTTCGTTTGTGTTCTTATTTCGTTTCCAGTGTAATTTTTTTCTAGAATAAAACCTATTGCATGAATTTGTTCTCGTACAATTTGGTTTCTACAGGATTCCTCGAACAATCCTTTAATCACTTCTCGATTTCCTTGACTATCTATAGAATGTCTTTTATTGGTGTCATCAAGATCTTCTCCGCCGAATACTATATAATGAAAATCTATTTGATCTGCTGGGCCTGTGAGAAATCCTCTCATATCTACGATGATAATATGATAAGTACCATTTAATATGGTCGAAAATTTATTGGCTTTTTCCAAGATGGCGTCTTGAACTTTAATAAGGTCTTTGATTTCAGCTGAGTTCTCATTATCAAAACTGGATGTAATTGAAGAAAATCCGAAAAAACTTTCATTTTTCCAAGTTCCTTTTTTTATTGCTTTACTATCTCTCAAACTTGTTAGTTCAACCAAGAAATTATTTTTTGTTTTTGACCCAAAAATCTTGAAGTCAATAGATTTTTCATCTCTACCTGTTTTATATTCATATTCCGCCTTTAATCCAGCTAAAAGGATAGAGTATGCAAATCGAATTTCAAAAAAGGAAGACTTAATGTTAATAATTTTATCTTTATAAAAATGATTATGATATATTCCATTTAAAACAAAATATATTTCAGGCCTTGGTTTCATTGATATTTGTATTTTATAAGGCTGATCTTTAAATTCTAAGTCGAATCCCTGGCTTTCTAGTTGCTTCAATTGTGGCTCACCAATATTATTATATCCATAGATCCAAATTTCATTATCATCTACTTTCATTATTGCAGGGATGTGTTTTCGATTAAGTTCATTTATTTCTGGTTTTTTGTTGATTCTTTTTACTAACAATTCATACCCTTTTACACTGGAAATTGAGTATTTTATATTACTGCTATTTATAAATTCTGACCAAGTTTGGTTATTGATTTTTTCTATTAGGCTTAAAGTATATTCTACTTCTTCTTCGCGTAAATTATCTGACCATTGTCCAAGTTCATTAGATTTAATTTTAATTTTTTCCTTAATCTGTTCATAGAGGATGGAAAGAATTTTATTGTATTTATTGGTATGAAGCGTTTTGCTATTCTTTTTTATTTGTTCAATAGCAACTTTGGGATATTTTCGATATATCTCAATGAGCCTCAAAATATCTCTGCCAGGAAATTTATTGGATTCAATTTTTTGTAAGTGGCTGGAGGAAATCGAAAATAAAGATGAAAATTCTCTTATAGTCAAGTTCAAAGTTTCTCGATATTTTTTAAGGTCGCTTGCCAAAAATTGCTTTTCAAAGTCTGGTTCAAAAATAAACGAAGAGGGTCCACGTTTGGCAATGGTTGATAATAGCACTATTGAATTCTGCTCTCGCACCGAAATTCCTGCCTCTTTGCAATAATCAGAATAGGCGGGGTTTTCTTTTGATGGAATTCTATCTTGAAATGAAGGAAATAACTTTGTAGATTCAAATAGCTTTAAAGATAGAGGTAAATCAGGTCCTAGGGGGATTGCATATTTTCTCTTTAAATATTTGGGGTCATATTTAAAATAAAAAAAAATCTCTTCATTCGTTTTTTCAGATGTTAATTTTCCTACAAAAGAGCGTGTTTTTTTTCTATCGAGATAAACTAAGACGGAAATAATTTTAAGATTACTCATTTGTCAACTCTTTATAACGCTTATTAATTAACTTTTTTAGGGCATTTTTTCTTTTAAATGATACAAATGAAATGTCAATTAAACGAAATATGGTTTCTAATTTTATTCGCTTCTGAAAATTAACAATATTTTCGTGAAAGCCAAGCCTTTTAAATTCAAGTAAATAATCCTTCATTGTTGGGTTATTTGTATGCTTAGTTCCAATTTTACCTTTAGGTTCAAGATCCGATTCCAAAAACAATTCTTCAATTCCTATGTAACTCGGGTTGTCATATATCGGAGCTAGGGTTTTTCCTTTACTCGTCTCAATGAATCCTAAGTTTCTTCCATGTCGATCATGGTTTCCTATCAAAGAATCAAAAAGACACATTTCCATGAATATTTTGATATCTTTCGTATGGGTGCTATTATTTCGAATGACTTCAAGTATTGCCTCACAATTGAAGTTTTCGGGAAGTTTATCTAAATAATGGTAGATGTGCTTAAGATTCGCACCATTTAGATTTGTCATAAAATTTGTTACTACAAATGTCAGGAAATTTACTCCACTGTCTTCGAAACGTAGCAAATAGTAATTTGGTACTGGAATTTTAAGAAATTCTGCTATTTGATTGCACAAAAATTCAGTTGCAGGCAATTCAGGATATTCTTTTTCCTGAACCTTGAGTATATAGTGCTTGTCTCCTAGGGTTGCAGAATATTTTTTATATCTTCCCTGAAAATTTGATGATAATATGGAGTCACTATTAGTATTTTGTTGGGATTTTAGCATTATACTTTTGAAAGTAGGGAGTTCTGAGTTACTTGTAAAGGGATTTAATGCTTCCTGAAAGCATACCTGAAAACAAGGGCTATGTAAGCCATAATGTTGTGTATCAGAGGGTGAAATTTCCTTTAAACATTTAAGACAAGGTTCTTGATTTTTCATCTCAAACATACTCATTTAGTGTATAAAAGTAATTATATAAAATTTGTAGCTAATTAGCAACAAAATATTATAGATAAAAACTGTTTAAACAAACAGTTTTTAAGCTCTGCATTACAGGCAATCGGGCTAACCTATAATGAATATGCACGCAATAAGTCGCCATAGGCGGACGACATTCAACCCAAAGCCCAGCCAATCAAAATAGCATTATAACGCGTGAACGATAATTCTAACGAAATTCAGTGCCGCAAGATTGTCCAAAAGTTTCCAACAACATCCGAATAAAATAAAGGCAACTTTGGGGGCAACTATTTTTATGAGCAGATAAATAATCCTTGTAAATCAAGGTCTTCAGACCTCAATTAAATTCCCGTTGCCTCCACCAATTATTTGACTTAATTATAATTTTATGCGCAATTTTTGCGGCCTTATACGCAGCTTTTATATCAAAATTCCCGTCTATTACTACTTTTTAACGGCCTTGATGGAATGGATGCCGCCTCTTAACAAGCGGCGTCAAACGCGCCAAAATGATGAATCAATCAAATCATCATTGAGAAAAAGGAGCATCCAAGATGAATGTTACAATACTAGCAATAGATTTAGCAAAAAGAGTATTCCAACGACGACCCATAAAGGGTTTTCCCTCCGAGTTAAGCAAAGAATTTTTATTGGTCGATTTATTAAATAATCTATCTGAACTAGTGAATGATCCTGACGAAGTAAAGGAACATATCAAAGAAAAATTGTCATCATTTAACCTAGATAAGCTTAAGGAGATGGCAAAATGGTATGGAAAAGTAAGCGCACGAAAATTTCTAAAAGGGGCAATAGGTTAATATGGGCCCTTTATTTTTACATCAACTTCCAGATGTGCAACAATTATTTGAAGTAGTTGGACAAGAAAAAAGAGAAACAACTGGAGTAAATTTAAATGTTAAAAATTTAGAGTGAATTAATTGCTGTTTTATATAGTGCAGTTGTTGGAACGCTAGGCACTGGTATCTTTTCACTATTCTCTTATCTTAATCTTCTCTAAAGAGAGCTCTTCGTTTTTCCTTAATCGGGGTATAAACAACCCTGATCTCTTCCATGTGTGGATAGGAATGTGAGGAAGGTTCATCCTGTGTTCTCATTAGGGGCAAGCTATAGTCTGAGTGATTTGGCAGCAGATCATGGCTGCTCTCTCGAGTCGCGGTTTGTGAAAAGGTATGACTAAAATCGAATTCGGGTGGGGTCGAAAACATTTCAAAGATTTCGTCTCCAGGAGGTTGTTTGCTCACGACTTCTTTTTTTGCCGTATACAAGAGGGTAGGTAAAGGATGAACGGTACCGGGCTTTTTTTGCAGCCGTTGCATTCTCATTTCTTGCCAGCGTTTTTGCCAATTGAGCAGTGGCATTTTAATCAAGGCTGGCAAGTTCAGAGGCATTTTACGTTTAAAAGCACTAAACTGATACAGAAAAGGGGATAGGTTTTCCACCGGTTTGTAAAGGCCTAATAATTGTTCAATCCCCGAGACTTGCTGTGGGGATTGGTGTATTTTTCCATATAATTGCTGAGCAACATGGGCTGAATTTTTAAAATTATTCGCGTGTTTAAAGCAGACATGACTGCACAGCAACTCTTTGGCTTCCAAAGCAATTTTTCCAATTTCAAAGAGTAGAACATTTTTGGTAGATCCTTGCACTTTTTTGAGGTGCCAACGGAGCTCTAGCAAGGTTGCACGAAGGCCAATTTTTTTGATTTTTTGCTGAAGTATTTCAGAATAATTTTGAAGTTTTTCTTGAAATAGATTGCGTTGGACCAATTTTGCAATGGCCTGCAGTTGTTTGGGGCTAAGCGAATTGTGTTGCAATGCTAAAGCACTTAAATTTGCATTGTTCAACAGACCAACCGATAAAATATGGCCGCCAGGATCTTGGATTAAATTATGAGCAAGATTTAGGGTTTGCAAGGTTTTATTTTTGGCCAACATAAAGGAAAGTCTGGCAGCACCGGTGTCCGTGATGTGATTAGAGGATAAATCGAGTTCATTTAAGCCCGTATTGTTTTCTAATGCATCGCAGAGAAAATCTACGCCTTGATCGGCTAAGGCATTTCCCTGCAAATTAAGGGAACGAAGGGTATTGTTTTTTAATAGGACAACTTTTAGATATTCCATACTGAGCGAACCCACTTGATTTGCCTTTAGGTTGAGGTGGGTCAGCGATTTCGTTTGGATCAAAAAAGACATCAGTGCTTTTAGACTGTTTTTGCCCATTAGATTGCTGGAAAGATCGAGTTCTGTGACGGTGTCATGATTGATTAAGGCTTGATTGAGATAGAGGGCCCCTTGGTCCGCTATAAAATTACCACCCAAGTTTAAGAGAGTTAATTTGCTTTTTGCGCTAATACCTTCTGAAATGTATTTAAGTCCGGCATCTTCAATACAATTGTTCCATAAATAAAGTGCTTTTAAGGTACTATTTTCTGCTAACATCATACCTAGGTGTTTTGCGCCTATATTGTCAATTTGATTGGCATTCAGTTTAAGTGAGCGAACACTGGTATTTTGTGCAAAAGCCAAGGCAATCTGTTTGATACTTTCAGGGCCGAGTTGGTTGTTGGATAAGTTGCAATCACGAATGGTTGTATTTTTCATGAATGAGATGGCGAGGCTGGTGGTACCTAGTATACCCATATGATTATGACTGAAATCAATATGGGTAATGGTTTGATTATGAACCAATGCGCTTCCAATCAAAGCAATCTCGCTGTCCGATAGATTGAGCGCTTGGCAATTTAGAAAAGTGAATTTTGGATCATTATCTTGGATCCGCTTTATTAACTTTAACAGTTTAGCCTCTTCAAAGGGCATTCGCTTCTCCTTAGCTTATACATCCATTGCTTTTAAGAGTATAGTCGCTAGGGCCAAATTCTTCTAAAAGGGGATGAGACTTGTCTGCAGGCCCTATAATCGAATAGGATAAATGCAATAGAGAGAGGGAGCATTTAATGAGTAATAGGCAAAAATTATCGGATGAGACAGTGGATGGCATTGCCGCGGTTGTTTTGATTACTTTGGTGGTCAGCGTGGTAGTCTATTGGTTGGAGACAATGACCTAATATGAAATACACCCGATGAAAACCCTGGATTTGCTAAATCGCCCTCTGGTGATCCATAGCAATTATGGCGATGAATCGATTGCGCTGGTTCAATGGGCTTTCGAGCAGGGTCTTAATGCCACCGTCGTCTCTATTGATACGGGTTGGGCAGCAGAGGCTTGGCAACAGCGTGTCCAGCGGGGGCAAAGACACGCAGAGGACTGTGGTTTTCAAGTCGAGCGCCTTATTTCAAAAATCACTTTTTCAGAGGCCGTGCTTGGGCGTTGTGCTTTTCCTTCTAGCCAATTTCAGTGGTGTACCGGTTTGTTGAAAGGCCTACCTTTTTTAGATTGGCTAGAGGCCATCGATGGAGCAGGCGATGTGATTGTGCTATTGGCTAAACGCAAAACCGCGGCTTTGGCCCATCTAACTCTTAAGGAATGGGTAGAAGTCTGTGAATATCATGGCGACAGAACAGTATGGCATCCGTTATTTGATCTACCCGATGATGAACGAGATGCGCTTTTGGAACGGGCAAAATTTACACCTTTAGGCCATCGGAGTTTAGAATGTGAGCCCTGTATCAATAGCACTGCAAAAGATATGGCACGTTTGAGTATAAAAGACAGCCAAAAATTGCGATCGCTTGAAAAAGAAATTGGAGCGAGCTGGGGTACGCCGCCGAAAGCACCTCAGAAATATCTCGATCTTTTTTATCGAAGCTGTGGTAATCACTTTGGCTGTGGGTTATAGATCGTAAAAACGGCTTTTTTAAAAGCAGGGAGAGACTATGATTTCAAAGATGCCTGCGAACCAAGGCTATCGACTGCATGCGATGGATTCTGTGCGTAGTTTTTGTATGCTATTAGGCATTGTATTGCATACTTTTGTTTCCTATGCCCATCATTGTCCGCCACATTGGGTGACTCCCGATCTTTACCGACATGTCAGCTTTGATTGTGTGATTTTTATGATTCACTTTTTTCGCATGGAAGTTTTCTTTGTCATGAGTGGGTTTTTTGCGAATTTATCCTATGAAAAAAAAGGCGCTTATGGTTTTATTAAAAATCGTCTACAACGTATACTCCTACCTTTTGTGACCACGTGGGTTCTATTGTTGATTTTTCTGCCTTTTTACGTTAGAAGCCCCGTTGTCCAGGCACCGATTGATTATGTACCGCTTTTTCATCTGTGGTTTTTTTATTATTTGTTGTTTTTGTATAGCGCATTTATTGTTCTAAAGCTTCTGGGACGTTATATTAAAGTTGGGGTAAATAGCGTGGATAGTTTTTTTGAACGTATTTTAAAGTCGCCTTTTCATCTCGGTATTTTAGCAGCTATCACATTGCCAATGCTCTTTTTTATGAAAACGACAATGGTCGATACACCATTAGGGTTTTCTCCTTCTCTTCAACTATTAGCCTATTATGGGATCTTTTTTAGCTTAGGGTGGATCATGAGTCGTCAATCTCATTTATGGACGCGCATTGCTGAAAATTATTGGCTTTATTTTTGGATTGCACTGATAACAAGTCTTTTGTTGGTCCCGGCTTTAGTCGAAATAGGACGTTATTTTACGACGTTTAATTGGCAATTAGTGGTGATTCGTGCCCTTTATGCACTTTGCACCTGGGCTTTGGTATTTTTTGTGATTGGATTTTTTTTACGTTATTTCAATAGAGAAAATAAGATTATTCGCTATCTTGCTGACTCTTCTTATTGGCTCTATATCGCGCATTTACCCTTGGTATGGTATTTTCAGTCCCATTATTATGGGACCATCATCGGACCTTTAAAGCCTTTATTGGTTTTCTGTTCCACATTGATTGTATTGCTAATCAGCTATCATTATTGTGTTCGTTATACAATGATTGGTAAATTTTTAAATGGCCCACGTTTTCGGACCTAGTGCGAGAAAAGATATTTTTCTCGCCGGACGCTCTTTTTCTCAAATCCCATCCCTGTCAGTAAATTAAAGGTGTCGTCGATCATATTAGGATTACCGCAGAGATAAACAATATCTTGTAAAGGGGCAAGGTTTAGGCTTTGCAAGAGATCTTGGACATGACCGTGGTGTTCAAAAGATTGAGTGACAGGAGAAGTTTCTCGGCTGTAGCAGGTATAAAATTTAAAACGAGGGTTTGCTTTTGCAAATGCGACAAATTCTTCTGCAAATAATAATTCCTTTGAGTTTCTGACACCTAAAATCAAAACCACCTCAAGCTCGGGATGTGAATGTTTGAAACGTTCTTTGATGTCGTTTAACATGGAACGATAAGGGGTAACGCCGGTGCCGGTGGCAATGAATAAGTAGCGAGCAGGCCGTTCTTCCTTTAAGACAAAAAGGCCATAAGGCCCGCTTGCCAAGATAGGATCACCCACTTGCATCCCAAATAAAAGGCCAGTGGCAACGCCTCCTTCCACATAGGCACAAGCAATTTCTATGGTATCATCTTGTTGAGGCGTGTTAGCAATACTGTAGCTACGGTGGAGTATCTTGGTGGGTCCTTCAATGTGAAGTGTTATAAATTGGCCTGCGACAAAAGAGAAAGACGCTTTATCTTCTCTACTAAAGGCCAGATGGCGTACCTTAGGGGTAATCATCTTAGACCATTTCAGAATATAACGGTGGGTAGGATGTGCCATATAATAAAAAAACCGCTCAGAAAAATGTTGGAGTTTTTGAATAACATGAAAATCAGAACAAATCAATACCATAAGTTACTAACTTATATTTTTTTGAGCTTTGTACTCTTTAGTAGTGGTTGCATGGTTCAATCCCCTCAAATCGATATTCCGAGCATTGAGCCAACACCCCCTGAACTTCGGAAAGTAGGGGTGGCATTGGTATTAGGGGCAGGGGGTTCAAGGGCCTTTGCCCATCTCGGCGCTTTGGAAGTCTTAGAGGAAGAGGGGGTACCGATTGATCTGATTGTCGGTTCGAGTGCGGGTAGCTTGATTGGGGCGCTTTACGCCGATCACCCGAATGCCAAGGCCATTAAACAAAGGGTTATTCATTTAAAAAAACGAGATTTGTTAGATCCCTCTCTGTCTGCTTTGTTGTTATCGCCCTTGCGGGTGACCGGGCCTGTACAGGGGAATGCACTACAAGGCTTTTTATTAAGAGAACTGAAAGCTAAGAATTTTGAAGATTTAAAAATTCCATTGGTTGCTGTTGCCACGAATGTTGATAATAATCATATCGTATTGCTAAGAGGAGGCCCCATTGCCCCCGCTATTCACGCTTCTTCTGCCCTACCCCCTGTATTTTCGCCAGTCAGGCTTTATAACCAAACACTGGTCGATGGAGGTATTATCGCCCCGGTGCCTGTTCAAGTAGCAAGGCTTTATCATCCGAAATTATTGATCGCAATTGATATTAGTACTCCTCCTTCACAGTTGCCTTTATACAATACTTTTGATCTCATTTACCGTTCCCTTCACATCAGTTTTTACGAATTATCTCGTATGCAAGCTTCAAAGGCAGACATTTTTATTCATCCTAATTTGTCAGGTTATGGGACTTTTGAAGACGAATACAATCTCCAATTGTATGAAAAAGGTAAGGCCACGATGCGGGCTGCGATGCAAGAGATCAAAAAGGCCTTGGCACACCGGGGCATTAAGTTGAGAATGAAACGAAAGGCGGGTGGTTTATAGTGAGGGGACGGACACCCGTCGGTACATTGACAATAAAACCTGAATCCCGTACCATACAGGGCTAAAGTTAGAATGAGCTTGATGAGAGCTCATTGACTGAATTGTTTTTTCTAATTTTCCAACCAATACAGAGGTGGCTCATGGCTGTTCAAAAAAGCCGTAGGACTCGTTCTACACGGGGGATGCGTCGGTCTCACGATAGACTCTCTAATCCTACCTTATCTATTGACTCTGAAACGGGTGAAATTCATCGCCGTCACCATATCACGCCGAATGGCTATTATAGAGGCCGGCAGGTTATAGTCGTTAAGGATTCCGCCAACCATACTGAAGATCAAGAGTAGTAGATTTGGCTGGCATACGCATTGCACTCGATGCAATGGGGGGGGACCATGGCCCTCGCATTGTTATTCCAGCGGCAATGGAAGTATTATCTGCCTATCCTGATTTACAATTAATCCTCGTTGGAAACCGAGAACTCATAGAGCAGCAATTACGCGCGTGTGGTGGGCTAGATAATCCGCGTCTACTGATCCGCGAAGCATCTCAAGTTGTTGAAATGGGTGAGTCGCCGGCCCTGGCTTTACGCCGAAAGCGTGATTCTTCTATGCGGGTAGCCATTAATTTAGTGTCCGAGGGCGCAGCCGAGGCTTGCGTAAGCGCGGGTAATACGGGCGCCTTGATGGCAATTGCCAGATTTGTTTTAAAAATGTTGCCGGGTGTTGATAGGCCGGCAATTGTCTATTCCCTTCCCAGCATGAAAGGCCATGTACACGTTTTAGATTTGGGAGCAAATGTAGAATGTGAGGCCCAGGACTTATTTCAATTTGCTGTTATGGGCTCAGTTTTAGCCACTGCAATCGATAGCAATGCAAATCCCAAAGTAGGACTTTTAAATGTTGGTTCGGAAGCGATTAAAGGCAGTGAGCCTGTAAAACGCGCCGCGGAACTCCTGTTGAATAATGGGGTAGGTGTTAATTATATCGGTTTTGTTGAAGGAGATGACATCTATAAAGGGACTGCGGATGTCGTTGTCTGTGATGGATTTGTAGGCAATGTGGCTTTAAAGGCCAGCGAAGGTCTGGCAAAAATGGTGCTTAAAATGGCCAAGGAAGAATTTCTTCATTCTTGGTATGGGCGTTTTGCTGCCTTGATTGCTTCTCCTATTTTACGTTCCTTAACCAAGCGTTTGGATCCCAGCCGATATAATGGTGCAAGCTTTTTGGGATTAAAAGGCATTGTGATTAAAAGTCATGGCAATGCGGAATATAAGGCATTTGCAATGGCTATTCGCGTTGCCGTGTTAGAAATAGAAAAAAATGTGCCTGAAAAGATCCAAAAACAATTGGCAGCACAATTAGGGAATTATAAAGTCTCATGAATTATACCC
>Ga0206910_1114_pt1 | contig 15943 bp, 15 predicted proteins | sample Alteio_BWOrgHeat_77_FD_152949 | JGI IMG/M metagenome (GOLD analysis project Ga0206910, IMG submission 152949) | Enriched cells from forest soil in Barre Woods Harvard Forest LTER site, Petersham, Massachusetts, United States -... | ecosystem: Environmental > Terrestrial > Soil > Temperate forest >... | reverse complement strand
GTTGGTCTCGGAGTAGGAGCCGGTGTTGGTTTCGGAGTAGGAGCCGGTGTTGGTTTCGGAGTAGGAGCCGGTGTTGGTCTCGGAGTAGGGGCCGGTGTTGGTCTCGGAGTAGGGGCCGGTGTTGGTCTCGGAGTAGGGGCCGGTGTTGGTTTCGGAGTAGGGGCCGGTGTTGGTCTCGGAGTAGGGGCCGGTGTTGGTTTCGGAGTAGGGGCCGGTGTTGGTTTCGGAGTAGGAGCTGGTGTCGGTTTCGGAGTAGGACTAGGAGTCGGCTTCGGCGTAGGAGTCGGCTTCGGCGTAGGAGTTGGCTTCGGCGTAGGAGTTGGCTTCGGCGTAGGAGTCGGCGTTGGCGCAGGAGTCGGCTTCGGCGTAGGAGTCGGGTTCGGTGTAGGAGTCGGCTTCGGCGTAGGAGTCGGCTTCGGCGTAGGAGTCGGCTTCGGCGTAGGAGTTGGCTTCGGTGTAGGAGTCGGCTTCGGCGTAGGAGTCGGGTTCGGTGTAGGAGTCGGCTTCGGTGTAGGAGTCGGCTTCGGCGTAGGAGTTGGCTTCGGTGTAGGAGTCGGCTTCGGTGTAGGAGTCGGCTTCGGTGTAGGAGTCGGCTTCGGTGTAGGAGTCGGCTTCGGCGTAGGAGTTGGCTTCGGTGTAGGAGTCGGCTTCGGTGTAGGAGTTGGCTTCGGTGTAGGAGTTGGCTTCGGTGGAGGAGTCGGCTTCGGTGGAGGAGTCGGGTGGACGTCAGGAACGCAGGTGCCCGATTTCGGATCTAGGTGGACGCCCTTGCTGGCATCGCAATTTGGAGGGGCGATAACATCTTGGACGCAGCCTCGCTTGGAAGGATCGTAGTGAAATCCAGTTCCGCAAACGGGAAGATTTCCAACGCAGCGTTTGATCGTAAAGTCCCAATGTTCGTTGGCGCCACACTGAGTGATGTCAATGGGCCGACAGCTTCGAGCGTGTTCGTCCCAAAAAGTATTCGGGGGACAGTCTCGCTGGTTGTCTTCACAACGTTGATCGGCTGGATCCCAGTGTTGGTCGCGTCCGCACGACTGATTGTAAATCGGCAAACATTGGCCACGACTCCAGTCATACCGAAAGCCGTAGTCGCAACAGCGCTCGTCACGTTCGCAGCGGTTTGAAAAGGCATCATAGTGATAGTTCCACGGACATCTTGGAATGCCGAAATCAACGCAGGCATTGAGGAAGGGATCAAAATATTGGCCTGCGCCACAGTAAACTGCGGGCGGAGGTGGAGGATAGCTTATGCACTGATTGGTCGTGGGATCGTAATAGGTATCGCCCGAACAAGTTTTTTGGTAAGCTACACAGTAGCCATAGTAAGAATCATAGTAATACCCCGCCGGACAATTTCTTTCGGGCGGCGCAGCTGGATCAACATCAATTTTAAATTGTTTATATGAAATGTGATTTGACGCATCTGCGATGCTCAATGAAAAGCGATACAGGTTCTCTGTTTGCCCCCGGCCTTTCAGATTTGCATACAGCTGACTTGTGGCAACGACGAGCGACATCCCGTCAGGAACACTGCCATCATACTTCTGCAGAGTGAGATGGTGATCTGAGATAGATGCAGGGCTTACTTTGATGAGTGTGCTATAAGTTTGACCAATCGTGGCTGACTTCAGGGCGTTGTCATTTGAAAAACGCGGGTAAGTGAGTCCACTATTGTCATCGAAATAAAAACAGAATTGACTGGTCGTGGAATACTGATTGGCATCCGTAGCTTCGATACTTGTGCACCATTCCCCAGTCGCCAGTGGAGTACCATATATAAGGAGGCTCGCGGCTGTGGAGTCTTCGAGTTGCAATCCGGCGGGAAGCCCGGACTCCGACACGACCTTCCAAGTGATCGGCTCGACAGCATTGCCACTCAAGCTCATTGCAATTTCGCGATAAATCCCAAAAGTGTTTCTGAGATCACCTTTGTTGATATTGATGTTGATTTTCGATGAAGACGAGTCTGCGCCAGCCGTAAATGGTGCAAAAGCGGACCGGCTGTTGTCTTGGCCATTGGCCACTAAAGGCTGCGCGGCGAAAGCTACGACATACAAAAAAGTATTTGCAAGCCTTAGTATTTGCTTGAGTCCTCGCGAACTCATCCCCAATTTTCGCATTTCATCCCCATTTCCCTGACTTGCAATTTTCCAAAAGAGTTTCTGACCCCATCGACCTTGTGCAAAGGAGGGGCCGAGCTTCAAATCAAAAAACTGGAATCAATTTGATCCCAGTTCAGTCAGAGTCTTCGAAAGATCATCTTGGGAAAGTGTCGTAGGTCCAAATGTCGCAGCTAGCAAAAGGTGAAAAGCTTAACTCACTTGAACTTCTTTGACCAAAGTAAAGCGGGATAGAAAGTTTACGAACTCATTGATTTCCTTTTCGGTGTGCAGAGATTCCTTTAACCTCGCCACTGGAATAAAGCCGAGGGCCAACTTTGGATCCCCCCAATGCCAACCCAATTTTTCAAATCGTTCGCGGCGAGCCAAAAACCAGGTTTTGATCTTTTCAATATTATGCCGGTTCGATAAATGATCCTGGCTGGGGCCAAACCACAAAAGCGTATCGCCGTTGATGGAATTTGAAGGTCGAATATGAGCGTCGTCTAAATGATCGTCTTCATTCCAAAACATTTCGGCAAAATGGCGGCCCACTTGTGAGTAATTCGAATAGGCAGTGCCAAATTCCAAATTCAGACAGAAATTTTCGTAAGACTTCTCAGGAATTGGGCAATTCAAAGGCCGTAGCCAAGTGAAAAATACGGCGGCGTTAGGCAATCCTTCATCTTTACTACTGATGCGATTTTCAATAGCATGCAGAATCGTATTGAAAGTGGACCACAGTTTCAGATTGTGTTTTCCCACAACCTTGGTCACATGATGGCTGTGGGCAAAGTGGAAGTGAAGATAATTCACACTGCCCTGCAGGTTTTCTAAATTGATGGGCGGAAATTCAAGTTCTGGATGAAAAGTCTTAAGTTCTTCAATAGTGCTGTTTAAAATTTTCAGCAAGTTTTCTAGACTCCCGCGCGCACTATTTGGAAAATTGTCAAAGCGGTCCCTATCACACAGGCAACTTTGTCGCCTAGCATAGTGAATGCATTTAGCCCAGATTTGAGCAGCTGCAATGCTTCTGATCTGGTAAACTAAAGTGGTCTTTTCTTTCTTCTCATTCGTGAGTGTGACGCTCATTTCAGTGAGTAATTTCTTTTTTCTCTTTTGCTTCATGCGAAGATATTCATTGATTTACTGGCTGAGTCAAGCGGCGGGTATTTTTCAATACAGGATCAATATTCTACCGAATATACCGAAAACGAGGAACTCTGTTTCCATCGATCTCAATCGTCTCGAGAAACATGGCTTTGGGCCGGACCCACATATTCCCAAGGTCGTGAGGATAAAGGGTTTCATAGAGTACGAGTTCCTCGAGCGTTTCGCTATGATGAACCAGCCCGTGAACTTTGTAACGCTTGCCTTTGTAGTGTTCGTAAAGACCGCCAATGACTAGCGGATTTTCAGTTTCGTTGGACATGCATCAAGGAGATATGGTCTTTATTGTTTCCAGTCAATGCGCGATTGTGATACTAAGCTTCTTCGTCCATACATCGAGCCCATTTGGATATTTTCGAAAATGAGTATTTACCAATTTGATCCTAATAGACTTTCTGATTCGCATTTTCAGGCTGCACACTTGCGCCTTCTGGTTTCTGGCAATTGCGGTCGTCTCCTGGATAAGCGCCGTACCCCTGTCGTTATTGAGCAGGTGGATTGGAACTGCGGTCTTTTTCGCTTGCTCGTCTCGGCCTTTGAAGACAAAGGAAAACATTGGGATCTTCCTTTTGAAGATGTGCTCCGCTTTCAGTTTGCTTTAGACGCTCAAAAGCTCTCGGATCAAGAGCTGCATAAAGCCGAGAGCCTCGTTGCCAAATTCAGTCGACCCCTCAAGCTGCAAGCCGAAACTTCAGCTCGCATCGAGAGTGAAAAGCAAATTGACCAAAATAGCTGTGCCATAGTGGACTGGTTAAAGAAGAACTCGAGCTTCGATTTTGACAAGGGCTCGCCGCCGCTCAGCGAACCGCAGCAGAATGCCGAGATTTTGACCGGGCTCAATCGCTATATGAGCGAGCAAGGTTTGCTAGAATGCGAAAAACGCACTTCGGAAATTTACGTCCTAAATCCCTTTTCGGGCGAGTGGATTAAGGGCCTGCAAATTGTATTGGCCGAAATGGGAATCAAAGATTTTTGTGGCACTGTTCCACGCACTGCCGATATTTTCTCAGGACTCGGGGCAAAATCGGAGCGTCGAAAATACCTCATACATCGATTAGCCTACGTTCGTGCGATTTATGGTCTGCTGGGGCATTCGAGTGTGACCCTGTATCGCGGTATGAGCTGCGAAGGGGATTGGAAGGTCAATGCTCCCAAATTCTTTTCGTCCTGGAGTTTTTCGAAATCTATCGCTGAGGCTTTTATCGATATGGCCCCTGAAGGACCGGCTCGGCATTCTTATCTGTTGAAGCGAAGCTTTTCGGTTTCTAAGCTATTCATGACCCACCTTGAAACCCAGGCCATGAATAATCAGTATAAAGAGGTCGAGGCCGTTATTATTCATGATGAAGACGATCGCCTTCTCTGGTAGTAGGCTCTGACGGCGCTCGCTCCGTCGCTGCTAAAGCAACGGAGCCTTGTTCTATCAACAATATCAAGGACTGCAATAAGAGCCATCCACAGGAGATCCGTAGGCGAGCCCCCAAGTATCCTGATTGTAACAGTAGTTCGTGCCGTCAATACTTTGCGCGATAATGTAAATACCAGTGGCGCAATTGGAGTCGCTAACTGAATCGCCAAAAGGGTTACCAAATCCATCCAGATAATAGCAGTAACGCCCTCCCTCAGAGCTTTCGCCAGTGCCAAAAGTCGATGCGAAAGCCTGACTTGCGCTGGTCATCGCGGCAAATACCACGAAAGTAGAAAAGATCTTCTTCATGCGTTTCCTTTTGTAAAGGGCTCCGGGCTATTTCTTGTCGAGAAATAGAGGAGGCCGTTTTTGGTGACAGCCAATTTAGACGATGTCTTGCGATTTACACAGGCGATTTATTTGTGCAGATATTATTTGCAATATATCTATGCAATAGATGCATATTTAATAAAACATAATGCTATTTATGAATTTTGCTAATGGCTGTAAAGTGGGCGCATCAAACAAAAGGATAATATATGAAAGCGTTTCTTTTCTTATCAGCAGTTTTCTTAATCAATTCGATGGCTAAGGCCGACCTTGTCAATTACACGCCGGTGTTGTGCAGCCAAGTGCAGGGCTCTTCTGAAGGCATTAACTCGCTTTGTTTTGGTTCGACTTCCGAGGATTTTTCGGTGATTCGTCTAGAAAAGGCAGGACCTGCGGGTGTAATAATTTCCGAGTACTTTGTGGTTCAGTCGCTTCCTACCCATGCAGGGAGCTGGCTGGTGCAGACCAAGTCGATCGGAACGCCGGGCGAAGCTCGCCCCTTTGAAATGATCACGGTTGGTCCTTTTGGACACATGAGTACCCAGGCCGTGATTCTGCTGAACAGCCAAGGGCAGCCTGACGGCGAAGCTCAGCAGTTCAGTGTACCGCCACCTACTGCGGGCCGATAGTTTGTCACCACGCCCAGCCGGGCGTTTTTCGTTTGGGTTTGGCAAAAAACTAGCATTAAATCAAAAAAAGGCCTTGAGCCTAACGTTACGTCAGCCCTTAGGATGACTGCATGAGCGCGAACAGTCGACAAACCTACACTGTAAAGCAAGTTGCAAACCTGTCTGGGGTATCGGTGCGAACCCTTCGATTCTATGATGAGATTGGCTTACTAAAGCCTGCCTTCTACGAAGAGAATGGTTATCGGCACTACGGGAAGCAGGAGCTTCTCTGTCTCCAACAGATTCTTTTTTACCGTGAGTTGGGTTTTGAATTGGCGATGATTCAAAAAATTATCGCTGATCCAAAATTTGACAAGATCGCAGCCCTTCGGTCACATCGCGAATTTCTCGCGAGCGAAGTCGAAAAGGCGCAATCTTTGATAGGCACCATCGACAAAACCCTCGCGCATCTTGAAAGGGAGATTCCGATGAAAGACGATGAAATGTATTTGGGTTTTGATCCCAAAAAACAGGCCGAATATGAACGCGAGGCCACCGAACGCTGGGGGGAGCCGGCCCGTTTACACATCGAAGAGAGCAAACGGCGAACCAAAGATTGGAGCAAGGCTGACTTTGAAACTGTACAAAAGGACTACGATGCAATCCATCGCGCCTTTGCCGAGGCGATCACGCAGGGTCTTGCAGCTGATGCCGTCGAAGTGCAAAAATTAGTTCAACGGCATTACGATGTCGTGAATCGCTTTTGGACACCCCGACGACAAAGCTATATCGGACTCGGGAAGAGCTACTGTGAGCACCCCGACTTTCGCAAACTCTATGATGGCTATCATCCGGCCCTGGCTGAATACCTGTTTAAGGCGATGCAGCTTTTTGCTGAGCGAAAATTAGCGGATTAACGCGAAAGCCTTGAAGTTATACACGAAGGCCGTTGAACTTTCGCGCGAGGTGACGGACACTGACGGGGTTGTTGTTACTGCAAATAATTATTTCAATTTGGTAAAGGTACAAGCCAAGGAGGCCCAATGAATTTAAGCGAGCAACCCGACATTTACAATTGGCCCGAATCACATTATGTCTTTGTTGAAAAAATAGGACCTTTCATGCAGACGGCTCCTGCCGCTTGGCAGGAGTTTCATAAGCTCGTGGGTGGTCTTACAACAGACAAGTCTTTCTTGAGCGTGGCTTCGCTCTACAAAGTGAAGCCACAAAATCTTTACCGCGCCGGTGTCTTGCTTAAGACCAAGCCTGCCGAGATTCCGTCCGGATTGAAATACGAAAAGTTTCATGGCGGAAAATACAGCCGCTTTACATTGACCGGTCCTTACTCACAACTCCCCGAGGCTTGCGGTAGAGTATTTGCGATCGTCGAGAAGACGAGTCTGGCTTTGCGAGATGATTTTTTTATCGAGAACTATGTGAATGATCCCAAGACAACACCTGAAGAAAAACTCATTACCGAGATTATGGTGCCAATCCAGTAAATAGCGGGAGCAGGTGATGACCTGTCCCCGCCGCGAAATTAAAATTGCGGAGGATTAAGCATGGTGACCCAGGCGTTGTTGGCCCAGTACCACCATTCATTGCGCCCCTGAGAATCCAGGTGCGAAGTCTCCTGATAAATGGTGCCGTTTGCAAACAGCATATAAATGATACTGTTGGTAAGAGGGCTAGCTACGCCATTTTGATAAGCTATTCCTCCGACCACGGTCCAAACCGATCCTGAGTCATCAGTGAGTGATGCGTTGGTTGGGATAGAGGACCCATTGGCTGAGCTTGCTCCAGTCGGAGCAGGACTAAATGAGTTGCCAAGGTAGACGAGATTGTTGCCCGCGAGACTCAGCGAGGAGGCAGCAATAGGTGCAGCCGGGATCAATTGCTGACATTGACTTCGTGCCAATGCGGCAGCGTTGATTTGGTTGTTGGACATGTCTACAAACATAATCTGATTTGGCATTGGAGCACCGGTGGCATCTAAATCTGTACAAGGGTTGGCAAGGTCGTAGCTAAAATACTGAGCTTGCAATCCATCGTAAGAAGTTCCATTGCCTGATTCTTCAGCGAAGGAGGAAGAAGAAAAGGCCACAGGCTTCGACTCGGTACAGCCCGCCAATAGAGTAACTAACAAGCAATACAATGCTAGCCAAATGCGACTTTGGTTGAACCTCATAATTACACATCCCTCTATAGTAGATTCTACAAATGCCGATACAGAGTCTCCACTGATATTTTTGAATAAAAGAGTCTCAAAAATGGACGTTTCAAAGCTATTCGAAGAAATAGAGCTAATGATCCGCTCCGGAAAGAGTTCCGAAGCTCATAAACTTCTGAACGCAATAGGCGCCGCATCCGGTGATTTGAAACGGGGCGAAAAACTTCGATATGCCAATTTAGCACGTCGTATCGGTTCGGGAGCTTTGGCGCTTAAGATTCTCAATCCTATTTTGAGACCGCGAACGCACTATGCTGAGCCGCCGACAGTCCCCGAAGAGATCGAATATGCCGCCTGCTTGCGTAGCGAGGGGGCGCCGCTAGAGGCTTTGGCTATTTTAAAAGACATAGATGCCGAAAAGTTTCCTGAGGCGCATTTGCAGCGGGCGACTTGCATGATCGGGCAGTGGAAGTACCTCGAGGCCGTTCCGCATCTTAAATCTTACGTTGCCAGTTTTAAGTCCACGACCTACGCGCAAATGGTAGGAAAGATCAATCTGCTCGCAGCCTATATCTATGAGGGTTTTTGGAAAGAGGCCAATTTGCTCCTGAGTGAAATGCAACGCGATGTCGATCCGGTTGAGCATGGTTTGCTTCGTCTGAACCTACTAGAACTGGCTGCGCAGGTGGCGATCGCCGAAGGCGATAGCGATGCGGCTTTGAAATACCTGCAAGAAGGTGCTGAGCACATGAAAGTTTCTTCGCATTCGGTCTACGAGATGCTGATCGAAAAATGGTCTGCAATTGTGGCCTCGATGCAATCGGGAACGATCGCCCCCGAACTTGCGACGGTACGAAGTAAAGCCGTAACGATGCGCCACTGGGAAACCGTCAGGGATTGTGATTTCTACATGGCTAAACAAAATGGTGATGTAAACTCGCTTATTCATCTTTACTTTGGAACGCCTTTTTCGGGTTTCCGAAAAAAAATCATCGAAGCGCTGGGATCGATCGATCAAATTCCAGAAAGCTACGCGTGGACCACCCATCGGGGCCCTGCGAGTCGAATTTTTGATCTCAGGTCCGCCTGTGTTATTGACGGCGCTGCCGATTTGGGAGTCGGCAAGGTTTTGCATCGATTTCTGATTCAAATGAGCTGCGATTTTTATCGGCCCAAACGCATTTTGTCGATCTACTCCAATGTTTTTCCGGATCAGTATTTTACTTTGGGCTCTATGAATCGCGTGCACCAATTGATCCGCCGCTTTCGCGAATGGACCGATGCGCATCGGATTCCTCTGAGAGTAGAAAAAGATCATGATGGCTTTCGGCTCGGCTTCAGCGGTCCCTTTGCTATCGCACTGCCTCGGGATGTCTTGCCGCTCGGTGAACGCGAGCTGACCCTAGGTAAATTGCGAGCCACACTTTCGGTGAACAGCTTCACCACCCGCGAAGCGATGCAAGTTTTGGGAATGTCACAGCCCTCGGTGCATCGACTGCTTGCTTGGGCGGTGGATGCGGGCCAGGCCGTTCATGAGGGTAATACCTATCACTCCTGTTACCGCCTGACTGGGTCTTAAGCGGCTGCTATTTTTCTGAGCGACTGAATTGATCCGGCGGTTCTGGGGCTACTAGCAGATAAGTAGTGAGGGCCACCGCAATCAAAACCGTTGCAAAGTGAGCCCAAAACAACATTTCGTAAGGCGGAGAAATGAAGCCGCGCGAATATTTTAGAGCCATGAGATTCGATACCAGCATCCAAATCCCCAGAATGAGTAATGCCGCTTGCGCCAGTTTTTTTCGACGCAGGATTGTGATCATAAAAAAATTAGCTATCGAGATCAGTGTGATTGATGGTAGCACCAGCGACCTTAGCGAGAGATGAAGTTCCGGTCGCGACGAGAGAAGCAATACTGCCATCGCCAGCCGCAAGCCTACCGCTAACCAAAGCGCTCCGATCAAACCGAGTGTGATCCAGCGCCTTGATCCCTGAGCTGGCGGAGTTTCTATCGTTTGAATTTCAGTTTTTTCGAATTTTGTTTTGAGCAGTTCTGAAAATTGCATTTGGTTTTCTAAAATAGGAATGATGAGCTTCCTTGGCGGACTATCGAATTCGAGCAAAGTCGCTGATGCTTTCCCTCTGTAGCATAATACTTGCATTTTCGAGATCGCCGAAAAAGGAAGTTCGAGCTCCATATCAGGTTTCCAAATGATAAGGGCCTGTTCAGACATTGTGATTACGGCGTCGTCCCAGTACAGAAATTTTCGACGGAGAAAATAAAAAGTCAGCGATCCGCCAAGGATTTGCAGGGCCACAGATATTGCAAAGATCTGATTGGGGATTACTCCGTACATTGCAGATAAAATCAGCAGACTTCCGATGCAAAACGCTGCGAGAGTTAGTTTTAGGATATTGCGACTTCTCTTCCGATAGGTTTGTGAAATAAAGAACTGCATCAACACCTCCCTTGGTAGGCTTTGCGACGGGCTTTAAAAGCGATAAATTTAAATCTTACTGTTTGGACACAACCTGGGCCAAATCGTCATCTAAGAACTTAACAGTCCACTTGCTGTCGGCAGGAATTTTTTCAAGCCCCTGTGCTGTTTTAATGGTTTGATTGGAATCGAGCTGGACTTGAATAATGCGCCCAGTATCAGAAATCTGGATCATGTAGCTACTGTATTTACCGCTGAGGCATCTCAAGGGTCCCTGCGGAGTTTTGAGAAGCTGCACCCCAAAAAGTGTCCCCGACAAAACGACTCCTTGCTCCGTAATGCTGCGAGATTCGCTACTAAAAGCAGCCCCCGAACTCGGATCAAACTGAGGGCTGATATATCCTGTTTTCTTATTCTGGGTTTGCAAGTCGCCGTAATACCATACAGGTAGGCCCTGGGCTTCAAATCTCAAAGTCAAATGCTGATGCGATTGCAGAGTCCAGTCCCCCAAATCGCCAGAAAGATCCTTGGCATCTAGCTGGTTAGGGCTTCCATCAGGATTTAAAGAAACGTCAAATTCGGAATTTGCCGCGGTAAATTTCGAGAGCTTGTAACTATAGGAAATAGCGCCAGACGCACTCAGGAGATGACTATCTTTGGAGTCCAAAAAGATAGAAAAATCTCTAGTGAGGACAAAATTTTGATAAGGAAATGGCTTTAAACTTGCCGGCACAACGTCTTTAAAAAAATCGGAGTGGTCTTCAGAAAGACTTACAGAAGAGCTTTCTTCTTTCTTGGTGACCAGAGTTCCAAACATATCCGCCGTCGGAAATCCTGCTGCAAACACTAAATCTGTGAACTTCGCTTCGGTCATATCGAGCATTTCGGTAGAAGTGATGACCTCGACCAAATAACGAACGGCTTTGGAGTTGTCCTGGCCCCAAAAGATTCCTTCGCGATAAATAATCTCATGCAAGATGAGTGCAGCACGCGAGTTGCCATCCAAATGATCCCAGATATCGGCGTTGAAAAAGTAGCGCTTGTCGCCCGGAAACTGTGGTTCCTGTTGAATGGCGGTCTGTTCATACTGACAGCCAGTCGGCGAAGCGATGTTTTCAGCGTCAGGGATTAAAACCAAGTCCACCCCTTGCATAAAATCGGCTTCGTCAAAAAAACTCTTATAGAGCTCTTGATATTTTTTTGCTCGGAGCGGAGCCACTTTGGCTAGCAGTGCAAGGATACGATCAATTTTGGCATGGAAATCCTCATTCGGGGCGCCAAGATTGAGCGGCAGAGTGCGTAAATCGCGCCCCTCAAAGATATCCAGCAACTCGGCCCTTTGAATCTGTTTGTCGGCATTTCTGCAAACGAAGGATCCGCCGCCGTTGCCAACTTCTTTTGAGGCATAACAAATTTGCGCAAGCAAAGGGATCGTAGCGATCAGTGCTAGAGTTTTAAGTAAGTTCACAAAGTCTCCTTTAAATCCAAGGGGAAAAATTGCATAGATAGGCAGTAGACTCGATCTTTTGGGTTCGCATTTTTTTCGAGCCGTTGACTGAGCTCTCGCCGGAATTTTTTGATTTCGGCTTGCGCTTCTTTGAGCTGGGACTCTGATATACCGATCGTCATCGCCGAAAGATCACGCTCGGCGACTGGGATTTGCTCAATGGCGAGGTCGGCCTTGGCCAGGATTTGGTGGTGGTAGTTTCGAATATGTCGCGAGGGAATCTCTGAGCTCGTTGATAAATGTTGCTGCGATTGCACCCAGCGGCCATCCATCTCCTTAAGCAAGCCCATTTCGAGCAGCCGTTCTACGGCCTGCTCTGCGGTTGTGACAGGTAGGCCCAATCTTGTGGCGATAAAGCCAGCGTTAGACTTAAATCCCAAGGTCTCAGTCAATTCGAGGATAGCAAAATAATACCAATCAGAAATGATGTGAAATGTTGCATGAGTGGCATAATCCGACGAATGCGCAATGGCGTTCAGTTGCTCTCTGGCGAGCTGCCGAGCCAGCGGGCTTCTGGAGTGGTCCGCAGCGACCAAAGCAACGAAGATTTTAATTTCGACTTCGCTCAAGCGCAATTTCTGAGCGACGGCGTGGGCTCGCACAGGAGAAATGCCGCCGCGGCCTTTAAGCAGTTGGGACATCTTAGGCGCGGTCAGACCGAGATCTCTGGAAAAAGCTCGCATCGAGTAATGCGGGTTTCGCAAACAACGAAACTCAAACTCTTTCTTGATGAAATTGTGAAATTTGGCTTGCATCGCGGCCGCAAGCTAGGAAATCGGCGACGCTAAATCAAGCTTTGGAATAACAAAGTGTTATTCGGGGTGATTTCAGCTCGCCAAAGCTAGGTAATTTTTATAGGGGTACACAAACGAAGCTCCGCTTGAGCAGAGCTTTGTTGCAAGCTTGCCCGAAAACTCAGGGAACTGGGGCGTTGTTCTCGGCACAGATCATATTGAAAATCTGAGGAGGTGGGCCGCCGCCGGGGAATGTGCTGCTCGGATCACGAAAAGTTACCTCTACGGCATAAACTTTCGAGAAGTCTGAAAACGTTCGGAGAACCTGGATAGAATTCTGGTTGAAGTCTGCAACGAGAGTCGCTGCTTTGACGACCGTACCGTCATATTGTTTAATATTCTCACTCGACAAATTGTTGTTCAGGTAAATCTTGATATCATCAACAACTGTCGTAGGTCGTGGCATGGGGCCGCCTCGGTAGTTGATGTCGGCATAACGATTCATTCCTGAGGCGTCCGAGCAATTGGTGTAGGCCCAGAGGTTTCCTGCAAATAGTAATATGGCCAAAGCCATCCATTTTGAATTCATAGTGGTGGTCTCCTTTCGACTCCGGGGCCTAGAATAGCAATTCGAATGCCATTGATTTTTTGGCAAGTTTTGAATTCATGACACAGCCGGAGCGGGAGCCTCGGCCGGAGGCTTAAACAGCCATTTTTCTTTGACGTGCTCATAAAAAGAGTGATTGTCCATGAGCCGCGCCGCCCACTGGGCCGTCAAAGCCACGATCATCATTGGAAAAATGGCGACATGCCTATCGGTCATTTCGAGAACCAAAATAAATGCGGTAAAGGGAGTTCGCGTCACTCCGGTAAGAAAGCCGATCATTCCGAGCAGCACCATCAAATTAGGATGGTGGGTTTCGAAAGTCTCGGTTATCCAAGATCCAATACTTGCCCCAATAGCTAGCGAAGGGGAAAAAATTCCACCGGCGGCTCCCGAAAGATAAGACACCATGGTCCCAAAAAAGCGAACGAAGATGAGCAGGCCGTCGGCAAATTCGCCACGGAATAGGAAGCCTGTGATGGTCTCGATACCAGTCCCTGCCGCATGGTGTGTGAGCACGAAAAAGCTCGCCATAATGAGTCCACAGGCCAGTGTCACCAGAGCCAGTGTTTTGAGGCTTTGAATGCGCTGCCGCCATTCCAACAGGAAAAATAAGATTTTGCCAAAGAGTCCCCCGGCAAGACCGGTCGCAAGTCCTACCATTATTGCCATCGGTAGAAAGGTAAATCCAATGGGTTCTAACTGTGGAAATCCCAAGTAGAGATAGCTCCCCAAGAACAATTGCGCCACCAGGCCTGAAACAATGACGGCTCCGATAAGAGCCGTTCGAACCCGATGAAAGTGACTCACGCCTAACTCTTCGATCGCGTAAACGATCCCACCTAGTGGAGTGTTAAAGGCAGAAGCGAGCCCTGCTGCTGCCCCGGCGACCACCCAGGTTTGCTCAGAGCTTTCAGGGACATATTTTCGCACTTTGGTGCCGAAAAAATGAAAGAGGCTAGTGCTAATTTGCAGGGTCGGGCCTTCGCGACCTATGGCTCCGCCGCCCAATACGCAGAGCAAGGAGCTCACCACTTTGATGGCAGCGGTCTGAAGTGAAAGCAAGCGATCGATTTTTGTTCGGGCGGGGCCGCGATAATCCATCTCATTGGCGGCCATGATTTGCGGAATTCCACTACCAGCGGCTTCGGGTGCAAAGCGCTTCACCAAATACCAAGCCAGCAAAAATAACATCGGCGTCAAAGCGAAAGACCAGCGCGAGTGTGCGGAGCTCAAAAAACTATGAAAAAGCCTGTCGGCTTCGCGAAACAACAATGCATATCCTACCGATGTAAATCCAGCCACGATGGCCGCAATCCACAGACCGGCATTTTGAATATTCAAAGGTTCACGGATGGATTTGCGAATCTGAATCCGCTCACCCAAAGGCAAGCCATCGATGACGGGCTTGAGCTGCTTTTTGATTTCCCGAACGAGATTCACCTCGTGCAGATTATCTCAGCCCAGCTTCTAGAACAACAACGGATTCGCGGGATTTCGCTGCAGCAAAGGATCAGCCAAAGGTAAAGGCATAGGCCTCGACTCCACTTTGCTGGAATTCGATTTCAAAGCGATGGCTGACGCTTGGAGAGTCCTGGTTCAATCGAATCAGTTGGTAAAGCCGGTGCGAATCAATTTGGCCGTTTCCATTGGCGTCGATGTCTAGGCCGTGGTTATCGCCTGGACTTTTACCGTCGAGGGTCACCTTGAACTTGATTTTACCGTCGTTCGTGCCCAGGACCAAATGCAGATCACGGCCTCGAAAGACAAAGCGAACTTTTCCGTGTGCTTTCTTTGCAGCGATTTTTTCTTTACCCACTTGCCAGTTGCCACCGATCGTCCATTCGTTGGTCTTTGGGTTTTTGACCAATGTGTAATTGGCGTCAGTGTCTTTTTGGACCTCGGGGTTTGACACAAGGTTTTCAGCGCGCGAGTAGCCAAGATAGGTCTCGGGCGAAAGGTCAAGGCTCGCGCTGCCTGCGGCCTGTACTCCTTTGGCCTCTATGTTAACAGCAGCTTCGCGCAAGGTCTTGCCGTTTTCTAAGAGCAAGCTGCGGATAAGCTGGTCGGATTCATCATAATTGCCCTCGCCGAAGCGCTGATAGCGTATTTTACCACTGCGATCGATAAAGTAGTGGGCTGGCCAATATTGATTTTGAAAGGAGTTCCAAATTTTATGGTCGTTGTCGATGGCGATCGGATAAGTGATTTCTAGATCTTTGACGGCGGCTTCGACATTGCCGGTGTCTTTTTCAAAGGCAAATTCGGGGGTATGTACACCGACAACCACGAAATCATCATTTTTGTATTTTTCGGCCCAGGCTTTCACATAAGGCAGAGTCCGCAGGCAGTTGATGCAGGAGTAGGTCCAAAAGTCGACAAGAACCACCTTTCCTTTGAGGCTTTCAGTGTTAAGGGATTGGGAATTGAGCCAAGCCGTGGCGCCATCGAGCCGAGCCAGGTTGTTTTCGACGGGCATCGGTTGAGCCGCAGGCGGGGTTTGCAGCAAAGATAAAAGTCTGGTCTCAAAAGATGTCGTCTCGATTTTTGAAATTTGTGTAAGCCAAGTTCTATCTAAGTTGAGAGCCAGGACTATCACTCCGAGCAGCACCGCCACACCAAGCGCTTTTTTTAACACCTGGTCGACGCCGAGAAACTTTTTTAGCGTGGCTAGAAATCTATTTCCGGCAACGAGAGCCATCGCCATGGAGGTCGCGGCTCCAGCAGAGTAAGAAAGCAGTAGAACTATCGATGTACTAACGCTCGCTTGAGTCGCAGCGCCAGTCAGAACCAAACCCAATATGGGACCCGCACAGGGCGCCCACAAAAATCCGGTCGAAACACCAACCAGGAAGGACCCAGCGACACTGTTACT
>Ga0206910_1113_pt1 | contig 16044 bp, 17 predicted proteins | sample Alteio_BWOrgHeat_77_FD_152949 | JGI IMG/M metagenome (GOLD analysis project Ga0206910, IMG submission 152949) | Enriched cells from forest soil in Barre Woods Harvard Forest LTER site, Petersham, Massachusetts, United States -... | ecosystem: Environmental > Terrestrial > Soil > Temperate forest >... | reverse complement strand
TTGGGTCGCCATAGTGCAAGAAACGGACGATCTCCATGCGGAAGCAACCGGCGAAAAAGAAAAACCGGTGGTGACGCGGATCACGGTCGAAAAAAAGGATAGCTGAAACAGTGTCGCAAATCCCCGGGTGCCGCGATCTCACCGGATATCGGGTTGAACGGAACATCATTCCGAGAATGGCAAGATATCGCACATGTAATTTGGCGGGTAGCGACCTTGCAAGTAGGCCCCGAGAAAGCCCAGAACCATCGCTACCCATGAAATGCTTTCAGCGAAAGTACCATATCAGTTTGGGACAGTCAAATAACGGAAGAATGGCGGGCCGTTTTTGGCCCACCGTCCCTCTGGCCCAGTTATGCCGACTTCTCCATCGGCACCCGGAGGGTGATCCTGCCGTCACGTGGTAAAGTGTCGATCAAGATTGAAAAGCCCTTCCCGTCTTTGTGCGGAAATGCAGCGCCAATTCTGGTGAAGTAGCCTTTATCTTCTACGTCACGGACGTGATAGGCGTAAAACGTCGGTTTCGAGGACTTGGTTTCAGATTGTTGTTTCTTTTTAGCCATAAACGATTTCTCCTTTGATTGTTGTTTATTAGACCTGCGACTATCGCGGCCTTTGTACCCGTCGCAAATAAAGCCGTGGCCACCGGGCGGCTCGACGCCTTCCCAGGCAAGTGAAAAACCGAGGCTCCTGAAGGGAAACGGTTTTGGCAACTTGCCGGGGCCGGTAGTGGCTTTAAGCACGAGGTACACAAAAAGGCCGCGATGGTCGCATTAAGAAAAAACTCATCAATGGGGAAATCGGTAGCTACTGAGAAAACATCGAGATCAGGTCCACAAAACCAGGAACAGTGCCCAACCCAGGGAAGCGAAAAAAGAAAGGGTTTGATACAAATCGATAGGTGGTGATTTCCGCAAAACGGATGTGAAAGGACTAGGCTACTGGAAGGTCGGTAGGCGTTGGATTGGCACGGTTTTGCGAATTTGTAATAACGTGATCTTGCACATCCGCTTGTAAAGGTCGATCATACCGACAGATGCGAAATGTCTCGTGCAAAATCGAGAACAAAAATGCTAATATCACCGGACAGCGACACGGTGCTTCTCGCACCGATGACACAATCATCTATCCGGCGATTGGATAGATAAGTTAAATGAGTAGGATATAATAAATAATGTTACCTACAAGAAACGATCGTCGAATCGCATGGTGCTATATTTCATTAGTTAATGATCGAAAGTCATGGCAGTTCGATACTCTTTTTAAACAGGTAAGCAAATCTCAACCATTAGATCCGAAACTTACACGAATTCTTAGTCGAACCGTCCACTACATATTAAATAACTATTTCAGATCCACTCAAATTAAAAAGTTAATTGATAAAAATGTACAATCGCTCATTATCGGTTGCAATATGAGTGGGAAATGCTGGAGATGGAGTTATATATATAACCTCGGAAAACTAATTAAGAAGACTATTGATAGCCTCATCAGTGACTCTAGGTCTTGGATTTACGGTCGTTTAGACTCAAAAGATGTGACACTATTCTGCTTACCTGGATCTAAGAGAAAGTTCTCAAACAATTTTGTTGAAGAGTTATACAAGGCAAGATACGATAAAGGTTTAAGAATAATACTTCCTCCAGTAAGGAATGTAGGTGAAGAACAGCGCTCAGAAATACAACCAGTTGATCAAATTCAAATGAAAGAAGGCGGAACGAAAGGAACAAATTCGATTATCGACCATTCTGAAAGATTGAAAAAGATATGTAGTGAGTTATTCACCTATGTGTCACTCGATTTAAACCGATATAATGGAGACATATCAGTAGTGATGAAATTGTTTCGTCTCGCGGCAATTGAGCGTATGACTCCGTTTGTAAGACACATTCTTCAGGAAAACCCGCCAAAATCTTTGATTGAGAAAAAGGAAGTCGCGAGTAAGCTGAATCGGGTCTTAGGTGAACTTGGGATAGCAATTGAAGAACCTGCAAGCAAACAGCCTTGCTCGGTTATCGCTTCGCCAGATCGTGGACTCGGTGGGTATTTCCGTCTTCAGGCAAAAAGGTTTGTACCGGGGAATGTTCAACAGACTTCAATTACGGAGAAGCTTCCCCCACTTGAACTGATCGAAGCTCCCCGCCAAGAACGACTTGCGAGACCCCGTTGAAGAAAACTTGAGAAAAAAAGCAAATTGGACACTTCCAGACATTCCAATGCCATACCCGTTGCATAATATTATTTTGACAGGCAAGCACGTTGGCGTTTGGTTGGTTATCACCTTCGTTTCTGAATGTGGAAACGTTCGAGTTGCGTGTGGCAACTCGCCGGGGGCTTCGTTGCGCTTTTTACAAGGAGACACTCGTGGTTCGCATCATTCTTCGTTTGGTTTTACTGGTCTCAGTTGTCCTGGCCGCACAAGGGTGCGGTAACAGCACGAAAGGTACAAACAATGAAGTTCTTCCGAGCAAGGAAGAGCAAAAGCAGGAAAAACCGAAGGCCCCGCCAATGTGAGTGCTCCATGTCCGCGCATGGAACACTGCACTTATTCTTATCGCCCTTACTCCCTGGGAAGATACCTTATGAGACACTTGGTCTGCCTTGCCGCACCATGCTTGATTGTATTTGCATTCCCGAGTAGGGGAAATTGCCAACCAGCACCAATGCCTGATAAGCACAATTTTTTACTCCGCGCTATCGCGTATCAACAGCGTCAGATCTTCAGCAACCCACAAAACCTGGAATTTGCCAAATTGCTGGCAATTACAAGGGAAAATCTCGAATCAATCATCGCCGTTGGTGACAATGTCGGTGTTGATCCCGATGTGAAGTCGATTGCAAAGGATTTGGTTCGCTTTACCCAGCAGTATGAGCAGTTCCTGGTGCTGTGCGATCTGATCAATTCCGAAGCAGTAAAGAAGGCGGCAGAAGGAATCACACTCCGAGAAAGAATCGAATATGCCGGAGGCAAAGCCGCCAGAAAAGCTCTGGAAAAAGCGGCCGATAAAGCCATCGGTGCACTTCTCTCCGGAAATGAGATCGAAGTGGAAGCGCTTCTGATTTACGGAGGAACGGTGTTCACCGTTGAGTTTGTAATCAACGTGATCGACACCGGCGATTTATGGGAGCGGAAGAAAGCTGGCATCATCAAAGAGCGAAAGGATCAAATCCTCAAGGCCCGCGATAGCATGGTCTCAACAATCAGCGCCGATATTGCCCGGTTCAGAGCAGTCATCGGAGACTTGACCCGAAAATACCGGTGGGCACCCGCCGATGGAGGAGTTGACGCCAGCGACGAAGAAACCAACATCTACAACACATCGATATTTTCACCGAAAGGCGAGATTCTCGATAACGTCTTATCCTCCCATATTCAGGTACTCGATGCGTGGAAGCGTCTGCGACCTCGTGATCCTTTCGCCATTATTGAATATTCCCGATACGTTGGAATCAGAGAGTTAAGGTCGAAACCCACCTCTTCGAAAAAGATCAAAGAGAGCGCCGATCAATTTGGCGCACTTGCTGAAAACTGCCGTGCGGCGGGTAAATTGGTTCCTAGCGGGGCAGCGTTTGATCCTTTCGTCTTCGACATGATCGGAACCGGGGTTGATTTCACACATAAAGCAAGATGTAGATTAAATGAATCGTTCGGGGCTTCGAAACCGGAAACATCGAAGTATAGCCTGATCGAGGCAGCGATGTGGAATGATGCAATCAATCGCTGTGGAGATACTACCGGATACTTTAGGATGAAGAAGGCTTTTGCCCTTGCCTATGGGGGCGAATGGACGGAAGGATTCAAGCTTGCCAGTGAGGTGGCCCCACTACGCAAATCAGAAAAATGTAAGACCTTTCCCATTGCTTATGCCCGGCTGTTGGTTCGTAATCGCGATGAGAAGTCAGCAATGGAGTGGCTTGAGATCGCAGGTGCATGCGGTGCAAACCTGAATGGTCTTGAGGCCGATTTCTACTTGGGTTCGATTTATACGGTCTACAAATCAAGGATGACCCCACGATAATCAGAAATCGCCCTTATCGCAGTAAAACCTTTTCCATGTCCCGGCAATCTGCCGGGGCTCACTTAGAGGCCCTGACAAAACCTAGGCGGCCAATGAATAGTCATCATGCAACAAACGGAAACATATAACACTCGCCGCCAGGCTGTCCCAGGCGTATTGGATCACGGCCAATCGGTCGTATCGTACTCGCATCCGCCTCAATCCCTTGAGCCAACTGATCGTTCGCTCCACCACCCATCTTACTCGACCCAGGCCACTCCCGTGTTCCGTATTCCGCCTCCCGATGTGTGCTTCTATTCCCAACCACGACAGCAGCGCACGCGTCACATCGCTGTCGTAGCCGCGATCGGCATACAGTCTTTTCGGATACTCTCGGGGTCGGCCCGGCTTGCCCCCTACTTTCGGGAAATCCTTAATCGAGGGCATGACCTGCGTCTGGTCACTGACATTGGCCCCAACCGTACGAATGTTCAAAAGCACGCCATGGCGATCGACCAACAAAGTATGTTTTGTGCCGAGCTTCCTGCGGTCCACGGGGCTTGGACCGGTCATCTTACCGCCACCAAATGCACGCACGATCACGCTGTCCACAATAACCGTCTCCGGGTCGAGCTTATCCGCCTTTCGCAGCAAACGCAGCAGGTCGGCGTGCAAGCGGTCCCAGATGCCCAGTTCCTCCCAACTTCTCAGGCGGCGATGGGCCGTCCGACCCGAACAGCCCATTTCGCGGGGGACGTCCTCCCAACGACAACCACTAACCAGAACAAACCAGATCACCTTGAGCGCGACGCGATGATGAATTCGAGGTCTTCCACCTTTGAGTCCAATGGGTGGCTCGGGTGGCAAATGGTGAGAAACTAGATCGTAGAATTCATCCGGGATTTGTGCCTTGGCCATGACTGCTTCCTACTTTAAGAGACAGGGCCAATCTGATGTAGCGCAAATCTCATGCCGAAAAGTAGGTTTTGTCAGAGCCTCTTAAACACCAAAGCGTAATGGAATCGCTCTGTCGCACTGGCCACCCAAGGCCAGCAAGGAGATGTTGCGCGCGTTTCAAACCGATTCACAAATTCCTCCACCTAACGGGAGTTTTCAATGACCAAAGTTCGTGATGATTTCGAAATTGGGGTAAAGGTAGTCGAAAGGATTTCGGTGCCGAACCATAACCTTCACTCCTGGCCGCTGATTGCAAAAAGTTTACGCCTTTTACCCGAGGAAAGAGTTACTCGGCCGATTGCGAGGATTGAAGCATTTCTCTGTGGAGCGCTGACTGAGCTACGTGGAAATCGAAAAGTACCCACTTCGCTTGCTACCGATGTCTTTTTACCTGCCGCCAAGCAGCTTTTGTATCATGGTCAAAATGATCCCAGCGAAACTCTTAAGGTCGCAATCTCACCGGGAATAGACCCTTCAATTCTCTCCCAGGCGACGATACAGCATTTCCAAAAATGGGGTGAACTTGTCGGCTTCAAACTCATCGTTTGCCAGATCGGAATCCTCGAAACAGTCCAGAGCGGCCAAGCGGATTTAGGCATTGCCGTATTCAGCGAAGGCGAGGATGCCGACGAAAAGCTCGAACCTGCAATTCCATTGATCGCGTGGATTCCTCACGGCCATCGCCTCTGGGATTGCGAAACGCTCTATGCGGATCAACTGTCAGAAAAAAAAGATCGAGTGCTATTCAGTTCACATCTTCAACCGTTGCTCGGGGATATTCTCGGCAGGATTTCGGAGATAAATCGTGTCGTCGTAGATTGCGAAATGACTCGGCATCTGCTCCTTGAGAAAGCCGGTATAGGGTTCGGATATGCAGCATCCGGTTGCTATACGCCACTGAAATTGAAGCGGGTGCCAGTGGCGGGAATCGAACCGCTATCGCTCGGCCTGGTTCTGCCGAAAAAGCGCGACCGATTGACCGAACCGGCGACCGATTTTATCGAATCTCTGCGAAGCTCACTAGAAGACAACCTTCTGCCGTCCATTCCGGCAAATGAAGAATTGCCTCTGCCTGAACCACTCTCAGCGTAACTGAACCGATTCCCTCACCACCGGAGAAATCCCAATGAACCAACCTCAGCCACAGCAACGAACCAACCAGCTCCTCCAACACACCAAAGCCGCAGGTGCGGCCGTGAAAGACGGTGATATGGATAAGCTCCGCGAAGCAGCCCAATCGCTCGCGAAGGCAAATATCGGGGAGTTACGTTCCGTCTCGTCAACGGAAAGAGTTTCACCCGGCCCTACTCCGCTAGTCCGCCCGAACAATGGAAACCAGGGCGACAATGATCGCGGGATTCACCAGGACCGGCCACTGCCTGGCCGTGGACGATAGCCAACATCAGTGACCTTAACCGGGAGTGACACTATGCAACCTGTACCCGTAAAAATGCCGGAGCAATATTGGTTCGTTGAAAGAATCGCATGGATCGGATTGTGCTTGTTTGCAATGTTGCAACTGATCCGCTCGCCATGTCTCGCTATGATCGTTCTCTGGCTGATACTTAGCTGGTTCGCTTCCGGTCGGTTTACTTCCAAAGCGTATGGGAGTGCGCGGTTCGCAAAGCTTCATGACCTGCAATCTGCGGGCTTGATTGGTTCGTATGGCATTATTCTCGGCCGTGTCCGTCGCGAACGTGCCAAGCTCTGGCGAGCGGTGATCGGTTTATTCTCAAGCCCCTGGCGGCAATCGCGGTGGGTATGCAGGTATCTTCGGGCCGCTCTCCTCTGGTTTTCGATTCCTGACCTTCCACTCATTCGATTGCCGAAGAGCGTTCATGGGATGATTGTGGGTCCGCCTGGTTCCGGAAAAAGTGTAGGGTTCTCCATACCGACAATGTTGACTCATATTGGGTCGATTGTTGCCCACGATCCCAAAGGAGAATTATTCAAAGCGACAGCAACAGTTCGGCACAAGCGATTTCGGAATAAAAACATTAGACTCGATCCGCTCATGGTGTGCGGTGAGGGTGGTGCACAACTAAATCCTTTGGATTTCATTCACCCGAATGACGAGACTGTTGCGGAAAAATGCAACGCAATTTCCGAAGCCCTTGTAGTCACTAAAGGGACTGAGTCCGACCCTCATTGGGATTCTTGTGCAACCGACGCTATCAGCGGTGCGATCCTTTATTGCGTGACTTATGCTGCTCCGGAAGATCGGACATTAAGCAGTGTTTTAGACCTCCTCACATCGCAAGAAGCGTTCAAAGGCATGTGCCAAATGATGATTGATGAGCAAGGGCTTCTCACAGCCACTCACGGCCATTTACCTGCTTACAATCTGCTTAAACGCTACGGCAATAGAATGTCATGTTGGCAGGATCGGGAACTTAACTCGATCATGTCAAGCATAGGTAGACATTTGTCTTGGCTAAATTCTCCGTTGATAGAAAAGCACCTATCTTCGAGTACGTTTGATCCCCGGAATCTTTGCCGTGAACTCGTCACTGTCTACCTGATTCTTCCCCCAAAGTATTTGGGAACGCTTTCTCGATTACTTCGATTGTGGCTTACCACAATATTTGGTTCGATTACCGAAAATGGTCCCCAGGAAAAGAACGAAGTTCTCTTTCTACTCGATGAGGCAGCGTCTTTAGGCCCGCTTCCCTCGCTTTATCAAGCTCTTATATTGGGAAGAGGATATGGTATCCGTGTTTGGTTAATCTTGCAGGCTTTAGGGCAATTGAAGACTCTCTTTCCCCGGGACGGCGAACATCAAGCCGCTGATAGCGCGATTGATGATCGCGTCTTTATCGGACCCAGGGATTACGCAACGGCGGAAGCTATCAGCAATTATCTCGGAACTGCAACTGTGGAGGTCATGAGCGGAACGGTGAGCAGGGGATATGCGGATACCGGCATCTCTCCATTATCGCCTTTTACTGATGACAAGTTCTCACGCCAATTCAACAGCTCGAAAAGTAAAACCTGGCAGGAATCGTCGAGAAAATTACTTTTTCCAGACGAAGTGCTCCAACTTCCCGCCGATGCCGTGCTGATCCTTACCAAGGGATGTCGGCCCGTGCTCGCGCGCATTGTCAAATATTTCGAAGCTCCAGAGTTTTCTCACCTGATGCCGGATGTCGCCACTGCTAGTTGAGAAAGAAATTGCGAAACACGACGCGGTTTTAAAAGGGGTCCGGAACTGCGATCGGAAAAACAGGACTCCAAAATCTGATAAGTGGGAAGGTGGTTTATGCGAAAAGAGAAGTGGATTATCTGGATCGCGGCTGTATCCCTGGCCGGGATCGCGTGTTACATCAACCTGGGAATGATGTGCATCAGAGTTAACCCTTGGGGACTGGCGACGTCGATTCTACCGGAGAGCATCGATCTTACAGTCTTGGGAGCGGCTTCGTCCTTTCTCTGCAATGCATCGCTCTCGATGGCAGTGATCTTGATGGGCGTCGGGGTACTGGATGAATGGCTCACCCATACCTCGAAATGCAAAACAGCAACAGCTAGTCATGAACTTGTTTGAACATCCCGTCCATCGAATCGCCCCGATGGACATACTGCACAAGAGAACCTTATACTTCGCGAAACACACTTTCCGCGAAACATGAACGAAGATACAGTTATCATCCCCGAACCGATAAAAGCAATCGCGGTGAACGATCCTTCCGCGATTCTTTCGGAAGCGGTCTCGGCCTGGTTGACGCGGTCTTCCTCGCACGAAACTCGGAGTGGATACGCTCGCGATCTCAACCAGTTCATCGAGTTCATGGAATTCAAAAAGGGCGATTGGTCGAAGCTGTCGGAAGTCCGCCCTGGCCACGTTGCCGCATGGCGGGACAAGCTTCTCGCGAATGGCCTGACGAACTCCGCGGTGGTCCGCAAGCTCTCAGTGATTCGCTCCCTATTTGGCTATTTGAAAGCCTACGGTTACACTGGCGCGAACCCTGCGGATACGGCGTATGTAGCCGCACCGGCGGTGCCTCGTGATGGAAAGACGGTGGGCTTGACTCCGGAAGAATGCCGATTGCTTCTCGATGCTCCAGCTCTCAAAACTCCCGAAGGGATTAGGGATCGCTCGCTCCTGGCTGTCTTGGCGTTCACCGGATGCCGGGTTGGTGAGGTCTGCCGGCTGCGGGTTCAGGATTACAAGGCCAGCGAAGGGCACAAGATTTTGGAAGTGCGGGGAAAAGGCGGAAAAGAACGCCGGGTTCCGCTTCACGCTGAAGCGGTCGAACGGCTTGAGGCATGGCTGAAAACTGCCAAACTTGAGAATTCAGGGCCTTTGTTCCGGCCGGTCAAGACTTCTCGCGGTCATGGAAAAAAGGGGTTCCTCGATCAACCTTTAACGCGGCGGGCTGTTCAATATCTGGTCTCGCGTTATGTTGCCCGCCTCGGCCTCGATGCCAACGTCACTGTTCATTCTTTCCGAGTTACGGCATTAACGACGGCTCGCGAGCGAGGCGCTGATCTGGTTGATTTGCAGGACTACGCGGGGCATTCTGATCCGCGCACAACTTTGGCATATATTCGGAATCGCGATCGGCTCAGCCGGTCACCGGCTTACGTCCTGAAATACTGAAATTTGAGTATCCGCGAAACGACCTGAAATGGAGGGCTGGTCGAGATGCCTTACCTTGGGTGATGTAATGTCTTCTGCGAATAGCTCCGCGCAATACGGCTCGGCTCCCGGCCAAAGCCCATATCTCTCGGCAGAGGAAGCCGCAGTATACATTCGATCAACTAAACGGGGAATTTACCAGCTCGTCTATCGAGGGCTCCTGAACCCCTGCCCTGGCACACGCAAGCTACTCTTTACGAGAGAGGAGCTTGATCGATATTTGACGACTCCGCGGCATTCAGTTAGGAAGAGAAAGCCGACACCCAATCGTATGGCTGGTGATAACGAGCCGAAAGCGGAAGAACCAAGCCGAAGTAATAGGCGACTACCTTGGAGACGCAGGTTCTTCGACTGAGTTAGTGGAATGAAAAATTCATTAAGATTTGTCAATTCGGTGTTTCCGTTTGTTAACATTGTTTGGGTCCGATAATGTTTTTCCAATCAACGGATTTACCGAAAGGATAAATCATGAATGCGTTTGCCGTGACTTACGATCTTCGAGCGAAGCGTAAGCCAGATTACAAGGGAGTGTTTAAGGAACTAAAGCTTTGCACTCGCTGGTGGCATTATCTGGAATCAACTTGGTTGGTTATGACCGATGAAACTGCGAGTGAGTTATGGGAACGGCTTCGACCTCATGTCCATAGTCGGGATTCCGTCCTCATTATTGAAGTTCGGGATAATGTTTCAGGCTGGTTACCAGAGAAAGCATGGGCTTGGATCAATAGGAATGTCCCACTGCCTGATACCTACGTCTGATTAAACAACCCGGCATTAAGCCGGGTTTTTTAATTATGGGTTTGCTTGTGTACCTGCCATTCCAGTGGGAATGGGTGGAATTCTCTCATACCGTAAGGCGGGAATCAGAATCTTTTTGATGTTAGGTTCAACCGCCAGACTTTCGGCAATTGCCAATTCTGCTTCATCCCTCGTCTTGAACCATTTACCTTCATTGCCGTTTTCATCAGCAACCCAAAATCCATCGTATGAGCGAATTGAATTCGGCATGAATCACTCCGGAAAAAAAAACTCGTGTTCAGGACTCTGAATTCTTGATAGCCTGTTCTCTCAGTGCCATAACTTCGGGCGCGAGATACTTCTTTTCAAGCTCAATTTTCTGGATAAGAGACAGCACATGAGAGGGGTTTTTGGAATCAATTATCACTTCAAGTTTTTGAAGTTGTGGAGGCTTGTTATCCTCATTGAATTGCGCCCGCGCTACTGCTCTGAAGCCGTGAACCTTTTGAAAATACTTATTCTCACGGTCAATTGCTTCGATGATGTTGGAAGAGCGAATTAGTTCAGGTGTGACCAAATCAAGACTGACAGTCCTGTATTCCATTGCTTGACTCCTTTTTGTTTAGGATAGGATGCGCATTTGACTTGGATGCAAAAACTGCACTCCATATTGTCCATCGAATCGGACATGGACTTGCGGGAACACGAAATCACCGGGGACAGTAATGCCGGTTACGATCCCATATTCCCAACCTCGAATGGAATGACACGCCGCGAACCGCGAACCAACTCGAATTCCCATTTCGATACTCCTGTTAGGATCAGAGAGGTTAATGTAATTGTGGCTGGTTTGATGCCGCGACGAAAGGTTAGAAGCGAGTTTTTTCAGATTTTATCCGGGGCAAAATAACCAAGCTACTTTTCCATTTCCTTCCTCCGATCTCGAAACTAAAACACCCACGGTTTTTTCCGTGGGTGATTTTGTTGGTTCGTGGCGATACTTCACGCCAATGAGTTCAGAATCAGGAAGTGGGCCTCATGGGCCAAACGATTGATGTACTTTCGGCGTTCTTGCGGCGTCATGAACCGATAAGCAGCCCATACCGTGGCCGAATAGGTATTCAACCGCCCATCAATCAGGAAGCCCATTGGAGGGGCGTTGAATGGTCGTGGTTCGGCGTAAGGGCCTGTTATTTGCGGATAGGTTCCGACTTCCTTACCTCCGATCATTCTTTCCAAAAAATCTTCCAAGAGTTCTTCATAGGTGCGTTCTATTGCTGGACTCCGTTGGGTGACGAGAGGTTGATTCCATCATGACCAAAGGAAGGCGAATCCGTAATAGCATTCGTCCAAAATTACGAAAAAAAAACACGAGGTAAAGACCCTCGTGGATGTCGCCGTTTTCCTCCTCTGGAGTCCAGAGACTCATGGATTCAATTCCGATATGGTCTTGCAGTTACCGAACAAGTCTTCAACTGGCCAGTTCCAATGATCCGAGACTCTCACTTCTCCATTCCTCTTGACCCAAAAGACCTCGATTTTCAAAAGCTCCAATTGATCGAGAATCTTGCCGACATATCTTCTGTGGAGTTTGTTATCAGGAACAGCGATGGCCTTTAAGTAAAAGGGGTCGGTTATCATTGCTTTATAAACTGCGACTGCCACATGGCACCGAACTTGGGACGCGCTGAATTCTTTTCCTTTTCGGGAAGTGTCTTTGGATGTCGTTTCCCCTTTCGCCTCGATTGAAGCATGTCTCCCGCATTTCGATTCAACTCTTAAATCATCCCCTTTTTGTTTTTCATTGCAACTGCTTCCGTAAGACCACGGTTGTTCCTGCCCTTGCAAATACGCCAGAACAAACTTGACCACTTGAAATTCCGTGAGCATTGGCAAGGCTGCTTCAGACGGTTGAGAATCGGGCTTGAGGCGCATAAAAACACTCTGTTGGGGGTCGGGCAGACGGGAAAACGCAATCGAACTCCGAAGTGATATTATACCCAAGGGATGGTGTGAGACGATTACTGAACATCTGAACTTTCCGACGCATACTAAACGCATACTAAAACCGTGTTGAGGGGTGAAACCGGGTGAAATTGGGTGAAGTCGCCAGTTTTTGGCACTTGTTTTAACTGCTTGTTTTCGTAGGCTTTAGTGGCAAAACACGGGAAAAACAGGGATGTGAAAAATTACTCTCCATAAAACTGTCGATCCGGTGGTTGCGGGTTCGAGTCCCGTCGTCCTCGTTGAAAAGAAGATACCGGGGGTTTAATCGGTTGAGACTCTTCCCAGGCGGTGGCATCCTGTCCGCCAAGTACCGTCAGCCGCCGCACTCATTCTCTACCTACAATCTGTGGAATCATGATCGCTCATTCATCACCGCTGTCGTTAAGCACATTTTGAATCGTCTGCAACAGCAGGTTTCGTTGAAGAGGTTTCAGCAAACCTGCCACGGCTCCGAACTTCCTCGCGTGTTCGAGGAAATCTGCCGGGACTGAATTACTGCCCCCGCTTATGGCGATAATCTTCGCCTCGGGATAGAGTCTGTGAATTTTTCACGAATGGTTTCCAATCCTTCCTTCCGATCCATGAAGAGGTCGCAGAGAACCAGATCTGCAGGCTGACGTTGGTAAGCCCGTATTCCCTCCACCCCGTTTTTGGCGATTCGAAGTGCGTAGCCTTCCGGTTCGAGAGTCGTACGCAGAAAATGGAGTATCTGTTCGTCATCGTCAATCGCGAGAATGTCGATCATTCTGATTTTCCTTTCCTAACATTTTCAATCGGGATTGCTACGGCCCTCATCCAGCACCTCTCGCACTTTAGCCGCGAGGGAACTCGGCGCGAATGGCTTTTGAAGGAAGGATGTTTCTGAATGCAAAATTCCGTGTCGAACCACGGAATCGTCGGTATATCCCGACATATACAAGACCTTAACACCAGGGCGAATGGCTGCGAGATGCTCGGCTAATAAGCGACCGCTCATGACAGGCATCACCACATCCGTCACCAGCAAGTCTATCTTACCATTGTATTCTTCTGCTATGCGGAGCGCTTTATTGCTTTGGCTGGCCTCCAATACCTTATAGCCGTGCATCTGCAGGACGTGACGTGCCAGTGCTCTCACAGCCGGTTCGTCTTCGACCAGGAGGATCGTCTCGCTGCCGCGAAGCGTGGCTTTCAAGCCGGGCAGCGACTTACCCGACGAAATGACCTCCTCGACGACCGGCAGGTAAATCCTGAAAGTCGTGCCTTTTCCCGGTTCACTGTGGACGGCGACGTGGCCGTGACTCTGTTTGACGATGCCGTGGACTGTCGCAAGTCCCAGTCCCGTCCCTTTCCCGGGTTCCTTCGTGGTGAAGAACGGCTCGAAAATGCGGGTTTTAGTGGCCTCGTCCATCCCGATCCCCGTGTCCGACATGGCCAGCATGACGTAAGGCCCTGGCCGTAGTTCGGGATGTACTCGCGTGTACGTTTCATCCAGGTTCGCTCTTGCGGTCTCGAGAGTCAACTTGCCGCCCTGAGGCATGGCGTCGCGGGCATTCACCGCCAGGTTCATGAGAACTTGCTCGATTTGGCCCGGATCAACCTTAACCCGGCCAATGCCCGGCTCCATGACAGTGTTCAGGTCAATGTCCTCCCCGATAAGCCGTTGCAACATCTTCGCCGTATCGGTCACCACGGCGTTCAGGTTCAGCACCTTGGGCTCCAGCACCTGCTTTCGGCTGAACGCCAGGAGTTGGCGAGTCAGGGAAGCGGCCCGCTCCCCGGCCTGCCCGATCTCCCGCACCAATTCCCGCAACGGGCTGTCCGCCGCGAGTTGGGTGTGGATCAGGTCGCTATAGCCGTTGATGATGGTCAACAGGTTATTGAAGTCGTGGGCCACACCACCCGCCAGATGGCCGACGGCCTCCATTTTCTGTGCCTGCAGGAACTGTTCTTCCAGTTGTTTGCGCTCCGTGATGTCGCGAACCACGGCGAGCAGATAATCGCGGTCCAGGCGGATGTAGGTGACGTTGATCTCAACGGGAAACACGGAGCCATCGCGACGCCGATGTTGGCCTTCTAAAATGCGGGAACCGTTCTTCCGAAGGTATTCCACATTTTCCGTCCACGTGGCCGGGGTATTCATGGTTGGGTCGAGGTCCTGGGCTCGCAGGGAAAGGTATTCTTCCCTGGTGAAACCGCGAGCCACGCAGGCTTTCTCATTCACGTCGAGGAAAAGGCCAGTTTCTGGATCAAGGACCTCGATGGCGTCATTCGTGTTATCGATGAGGGAACGAAACAGGATCAAGTCATCCTGTGCCCGCTTGAGATCGGTGATGTCCTGCTCAATGCCGAACAGTCGGCACGGCTTCCCTGCTCTGTCCCGCGTGACTTCGCCCTGGCTGCGGACGATCCGGATTTCGCCGTTTGGCCGGACGACGCGGTATTCCGCCTCATACCGTGGTCCCTCTCGCAACGCCGCGGCAATTGCTCGCGCGCGAATCTCCCGGTCCTCGGGGTGCAGATGGACTTGCCACGCCGCCCAAGTCTTGAGATTTTCTTCTGAGCTGAGCCCGAAAATGCGATAGGTTTCGTCCGAGGATGTAATGATGTCGGTCTCAAGATCGTGTTCCCAATGTCCGATGTGGGCGATGTGCTGGGCCTCGTTCAGCTTCGCCGTTGTTTCCACTAGCGACTTTTCCACCCTTTTACGGTCGGTTATGTCCTGCAAAGCGCCGAATGCGCGAAGAGGCCGACCCGATTGGTCCCGGATCGCCTCGTCGATGCTATGGATAAACCGCACCTCACCATCGGGACGTAAGATACGGTATTCCACGTCATAGGGAACCCGGCCTTGCACCGCTTTTGCAATGGCCTCGGTCTGAATGGACCGATCCTCCGGGTGGGCCACTTGCTGGGCCTCCGCCAAGGTCCGAACGCTTTGCAGAGGAAGACCCAAGATCCGGCAGGCTTCGTCCGACCAGGTGACTTGGTCTGTGTCGAAGCTGTACTCCCAGTATCCGAGATGGGCGAGGCGTTGCGCCTGAGCTAGCTTGCGCTCGCTCTCCTGCAGTGTCTCTTCTGCTTCCTTCCGCTCCGTGACGTCCTGAGCCGTTCCGACCAAACGTATAGGCTCGCTCTTCTCGCTCAGGATTACACTTCCTTGCTCCTTCATAACGCGAATGCTGCCGTCCCCACGGGTGATCCGGTAATCGAAGTTGAGTTGCCCGCGTTTGCGAATTGCTTCGTTCAGCTCAGCACGAATCCGATCCACATCTTGCGGCACAACGAAATCCAGGAACCGTTCATAGGAAAGGTCGATCTCCTCTGCCTTTACGCCGAAAAAGTTGTAGAGTTCGTCGGACCAAACGACTTCATCCGTGCGGAGGTCCCGTTCCCAACTGCCGATGTGTGCTACTTGCTGGGCCTCGGCGAGTCTTCGTTCACTTTGCCGGAGTCTTTCCTCTGCCTTGCGTCGATCCGTCACGTCCAAGCAACAGTTGATCGCTCCGACCGATACCCCCTCGGAATTCCTGATCGGTACGATGTTGACCATCACGACCGTCCGTGTGCCATCGGCACGCTCGATCGCGATCTCCTGATTACGAACCGGTGTACCACTGCGAATTGTCTCGACAATGGGCAATTCATCGCGCGCCAGTGGACTGCCGTCAGGCCGGAAATACTTTATCTCCCCACAAAACCGCACATCCTCACCGATGCGAGGCT
>Ga0206910_1018_pt1 | contig 16106 bp, 12 predicted proteins | sample Alteio_BWOrgHeat_77_FD_152949 | JGI IMG/M metagenome (GOLD analysis project Ga0206910, IMG submission 152949) | Enriched cells from forest soil in Barre Woods Harvard Forest LTER site, Petersham, Massachusetts, United States -... | ecosystem: Environmental > Terrestrial > Soil > Temperate forest >... | reverse complement strand
TCTCCAAAGAGCATTTCGTTAAAAGCGCAGAGTACTGGATCGCCTGGGTCGGCAAGGAAAATTACGATGACGCCGCCCAATATTACAACTAAGCAGCTGGGGCGAGAAGACAGGACATAAAGCAAAACAGAATTAGTAGGCACCCATGAGGTGACCATAGCCAATTCCGTCTTCTGCCTCCTGCCTCCTGTCTTCTACCTTCTTTCCCCTCACTTCGGCACCAGTTCGCTGACCAGCGAAATCTCTTCCTGCAGTTCCTTGACGCTGGCGTCAATCTTGCCGCGGGAGAATTCGTTGACCGGCACGCCGGGGACGACGGACCATTTCTTGCCGTCGCTGCGGATGGGCATCGAGGCGATGATGCCTTTCGGAATCCCGTAAGAACCGTCGGAGCAAATCGCCACGCTGAACCAGTCGCCCGCCGGGGTAGGGGTGACGAGCGAGCGCACCGTGTCGATCGCCGCATTCGCCGCCGAAGCCGCCGAGGAGGAGCCGCGGGCCTTGATGATCGCCGCGCCGCGCTGTTGCACGGCGGGGATGAAGGTGCCCTTGAGCCATTCTTCGTGGCCGATGACGTCCGTTGCGGGCTGGCCGTTGATCTTCGCGTTGTAGAAATCGGGATACTGCGTCGAGGAATGGTTACCCCAGATGCACAGGTTCGTCACGCGGCTGGAGTGCACGCTCGCTTTTTGCGCGAGCTGGCTCTTGGCGCGGTTTTCGTCGAGGCGCGTCATCGCAAACCAGCGGTCGGCGGGGACGCCAGACGCATTGCGCATCGCGATGTAGCAATTGGTGTTGCACGGGTTGCCGACGACGAGGATGCGGACATCCGGCGCGGCGTTCTTCGCAATCGCCTGGCCCTGGCCGGTGAAAATTTTGCCGTTGATGCCGAGCAGTTCCTTGCGCTCCATCCCGGCCTTGCGCGGCACACTGCCCACGAGCAACGCCCAGTTCACATTCTTAAAGCCCTCATTGAGGTCGGCGGTCGCCACGATATCCGTCAACAGTGGGAACGCGCAATCGTCGAGCTCCATGACGACGCCCTTGAGCGTTTCGAGCGCGGGCGCGATCTCAATGAGATTCAGTGCCACGGGCTGGTCGGGGCCAAAAATGGCGCCGGAGGCGATGCGAAACAGGAGGGCGTAACCGATTTGACCGGCGGCGCCCGTGACAGCAACACGGATGGGGGGCTTCATGAGAGAGGTAAGAATTATGAATTAAGCGGACGGATGTAAAACAAGAAAAGACTACTTCGCGGCCGCCATGATGGACGGTCCGAGGGTGGCATACGCCTCGCGGATGATGCGCTCGGTCGAGGCCCAGTCGAGGCAGGCGTCGGTAATGGAGACGCCAGGGCGCAGTTTTTCGCCGGGTTTGGGCTCGGGCTGTTTGCCGCCGACCAGATTGCTTTCGAGCATCGCGCCGATGATGGACTCCGTGCCGCGCGCGCGTTGTTCCAGCACGTCCTGAAACACCGCAGGCTGGCGCTCGTGGTTCTTGCCGCTGTTGTCGTGCGAGCAATCCACCATAATGCGCGTGAGCAGGCCGGATTCGTGCAAAAGTTTTTCGGCAGACGCGATGTGTTCTGCGCCATAATTCGGACCATGCGAACCGCCGCGCAGGACGAGGTGGCCGTTCGGGTTGCCGCGCGTGGACACGGCGGAGGCCTGGCCATCGTCATTGATGCCAAGAAACGTCTGGGGATAACTGGCGGACTTGATGGCGTTGATGGCCGTCTGAATGGAGCCGTCGGTGCCGTTTTTGAAGCCGAGGGGCATCGAGAGGCCGGACGCCATTTGGCGGTGGGTTTGCGATTCCGTCGTGCGCGCACCGATGGCCGACCAGCAGATAAGGTCGGCGATGTACTGCGGCGTGATGGGGTCGAGCAGCTCCGTGGCCGTGGGCAGGCCGAGGTCGATGACGGTGCGGAGAAATTCGCGGGCGATTTTGAGCCCCGCCGGGATGTCGTGCGTGCCGTCGAGGTGCGGATCCATGATCAGGCCCTTCCAGCCGACGGTCGTGCGAGGCTTCTCAAAATAAACGCGCATGACCAGCAGCAGGCGGTCGCTCACTTCGCGGCTCAAAGCGGCGAGTTTTTCAGCATATTCGCGACCGGCGGCGACATCGTGGATGGAGCACGGGCCGACAACGATGAGCCAGCGGGGGTCGCCGCCAAAAATGATGTGGTGGATGGTCTCGCGGCTGGCGGCTACAAACTTGGCCTGGGCGGCGCTACGGGGGATGGCCGCGAGCAACCCGCGCGGCGTGGGCAGCGCGCGGTTCGACGAAATGTTGATGTTGGTGACTTTCTGCACAGGAAAAGGCTGATAGTTAGGGCCTTGCGCGAGGGTTGCCGTAGGGGACGGCACGCAATGGCAGCAAGCGGTCAAGCAAAGCAAATTTGCGTGCCACGGGCAAGAACAGAAGGAGGTAAAGAGGTTGCAAGTTGCAGGTTACAAGTTGCAAGTTGTTGGATTTGACGGTGATGGAAGGAATGTTTGACGGTGGGCAATTTGTTTCCGTCGATGAAAACGTCTGCCAACTAACGGCATTGGCGCAAATTGAAAGACGGCTCGCATCGTAGCGCTGGGCTTTAGCCAGCGCTTCCGGTTCTAACCACGCGCCCCGAGCGCTGGCTAAAGCTCAGCGCTACGAAAATGCGTCAACACCCAACTAACCTGCAACTTGCAACCTGCAACTTGCACCCTTAATCTACAAATCGAAACACCAAACTCGAAACTGTCTCCATGCCCGATCTAAATGTCTATTACTGCCTTACGCGACCGGGGACGGTCTTGTCCGCCACCGGGCCGGATGCGTTCAATTTTTTGCAGAGCCAGTTTTCCAACGAGCTGCGCCACCCGGAGGTCGAGAACCCGGTGACGTATGGCCTATGGCTGGACCACAAGGGCAAGATTCAGGCCGACAGCTTTATCATCCAGAAGTCGCCCGAGTCGTTTATGCTCGTGAGTTACGAGTGCCCGGCGGCGGTGGTCAAGGGCCACCTCGATGCGCATTTGATAGCCGACGACGTGGTGTTGACGGACGAGACGCAGAAACTGGCGCTGTTGCAAATTTGGGCGGACGGGTATGACGACAGTCTGGCGGAGTTGATTGACGGGCTGGCCGGCGCGGCGGGCGCGGAATCGTGGATGGGGCATGGCTCGGCGAGGTCATGTTCGTGGGATGTGCTCGGGCCGTGGGCGGAGTTGCAAGCATTGTCGAAGGACCTGGAGGAGCACGGCATCGAAGCGAGCACGAAGGAGATCCGCCAGGCGGCGCGCATGGTGTTGGGCATTCCCAGCGTGCCGAAGGACGCCGGCCCGGGCGATTTGCCGCAGGAAACAGGTTTGCATCTCCATGCGGTGGCGTACGACAAGGGTTGCTACATCGGCCAGGAAATCATGCAGCGGCTGCACACGCAGGCGCATGTGACGCGGAGTTTGTGGCAGGTCAGCTGGGAGGTGAAAGTCACGCGCAAAGAAGGCGACGAAGCCGTGATATTGTACGCTGACGACGTGCCCGCGGGTGAATTGCGCAGCTATTTACTCAACGAAAACGGCGGCCTGGGCTTTGCGATGCTCAAGAACCGCGCGGTGGCCGGCCTGTCCTTCCTCAGTTTTTCCCCCGGCGGCCCGAAAGTGGTGAGCCTGTTGCGGAATTTGGCGGCGGGGTGAAGGGGCTATCCGATTGATCCAATAATTGGAGGCTAAGTCGATGAAGCATGTTGTCATCATAACTGGGGCTGGCATAAGCGCAGAAAGTGGATTAAAAACATTTCGCGATAGTGATGGATTATGGAATGGATATGACGTGCGCGAAGTGGCCACACCTGAGGCTTGGAAGCGGAATCCATCACTTGTGCAGGACTTCTATAATATGCGAAGGAAGGATGTTTTGGCGGCAAGTCCGAATGGCGCTCATCTTGGCTTGGCTCAGTTGGAAAGGAAATATCAGGTAACCATTATAACGCAGAATATTGACGATTTGCACGAACGGGCCGGCTCGTCGCGGATCATCCATTTGCATGGAGAAATAAAAAAGGCTCGCAGCTCCGTCGACCCAAAGTTGATTTATGGCATCGAGGGATGGGAATTAAAAATGGACGAAAAATGCTCATCCGGCGGTCAACTGCGTCCACACATTGTTTGGTTTGGAGAAGACGTCCCCTTGATTGAGTCTGCAATAGATATTGTCCGCGAGGCGGACATTTGCGTCGTGATTGGAACGTCTTTAACAGTTTATCCAGCAGCAAGTCTGGTCGAATATTTTTCTGATGCGAAACCGATGTTTGTCATTGATCCCAAAAATATAAATATGCCAACCACGCGAAAAGCAACTTTCATTCAGGCAAATGCGGTAAAAGGCGTTGAGGTCCTTTTAGCGCAGCATCTTTAAAAAGACCCATTATTTCCTCCGCCCCGGCCATTTTTCCACGCGTTTCCAAAAGGCATCCTGCCGGCCGCCGTAGTAGGAATCTAAGACAATGTCCATAACATGCGTGGTGCGCAGGGCGGTAACTCCCGTGCTGGGGCATTTCCCAACGCCCCGCAAGTCATCCACCACGGTTTGAATGAGCGGTTGCGCGACGTGTTGGGGCGGCGTGAAAGGAAATTCCTGCACAAAACCATCGCCAGTATCGAGAAGGAGCGGTTCGTTGCCAAAGGTGGAGAAAGTTAGGCGCGCCTTGGTCCCGGTGAACTGAAAAAGGTCCTCCGTCTTGCGCACAGTGCCGGCGAAATTCCACGACGCCGTGCCGGGAATGCCGTTGGGCGTGCGGAAGCTCATGGCTAGCGTATCCTCAACGTCGTAAGGCGACGCAAAATTCGCCGCGTGACCGGAAACATTTTCGAGCGCACCGAAAAAGAAATCGAGCAGGTCGAGCGTGTGGGAGCCGATATCGAGAAAGAATCCACCGCCGGCGTTTTCGGCGTCGAGCCGCCAGGGCAGCGCGCCTGCTTGCGCTACGTGTCGTGGGTCGGTGAATTGGTAGCCAATATGCGTGACCTGGCCGAGCGCGCCTTCATCGATCAAACTTTTAATTTGGAGAAAACGCGGCTGGGCGCGGCGATAGTAGGCGACGAAGAGCGGCAGGCGCGCCTTGGCGAAGGCGTCGACCATTTGGTCGCATTCGGTGGTATTGCGCGCCATGGGTTTTTCGACGTGGCAGGGTTTGCCTGCAGCGGCGACGCGTAGCGCGTATTCGAGGTGCGAGCCCGGCGGCGTGGCGATGTAAACGGCATCGACCTCGGGGTCGTTGATGAGCTTATCCGCATCGTTGTACCATTTTGGAACACTGTGGCGCTTGGCGTAGTCTTCAGCCAGTGCGGCATTGCGACGCATCACCGCTACAAGTTTGGAGCCGGTGGATTTTTGAAAGCCCGGCCCGCTTTTGACTTCGGTCACGTCGCCGCAGCCGATAATGCCCCAGCGGATGACGTCGCGCGGGGTCCACGCAGAGGTAGAAGATGCCATGCGTGACGCTATGGTATCGCGCAGGCGGTCCGCAAAATAATTATTTCCATCAATACTGCCCCGGCGGCAAATCCTTGGGCAGGGCGGGCAGCAATTTTTCCTGAATGAGCATGAATTGCAGCGCCGAGTTATCGACCGAGACCGGCGACAACCAGTCGCCGACGACTTCGCGCTCCCAGTAATGGCCGTCCGCGTTGCCGGGTTGCGCGAATTTGTATTTATACAGCCGCAGGCGGATAAAGCTCGGCGGCTTTCCGGGAAAGGGATTGTCGGCGAAGAGACTTAGCGTAGCCGGGTCGTTGTGGAGCAGCTTCCAGACGAGGTTGAGTGTAAACGGGTATTGCTGGACACTGCCCATGGCGGCGAACCACATCTGCCAGTCGAGCCGCAATTGGTAGGGCGCGATTTGCGGCGGCCGTTTCATAATATCAACCGGCAGGCCTTTATAAGGATAAGGTTTCCAGTCGGCCTGTTCGTCCGGCACCGCGGCATCGGTCCCTTCGACGATGAGGTTCAGGCGCTCGCGACCCACCGTGCCAAACGCGCCGTAGGTGTTGACCAAATCAAGCGGATCAAAGGATGTGTTCATCGCTTGATGAGACGAGACGAGATTCGCCACAACCGGAATACTTAAGAGCGCCACCAATGCCGCGACGCACCACGATGTTTTTTGCATCGTTGGGCTGGACTCTGTGTGAGCGGCAGCGGATTCGGCTCGACAAACTAAAACGCCCGGCAGAATTTTTCTCCAGAAGCTGTCGTCAAAACACGCCAGCGCGGGGATGATGGTCAGCCAATTGAGGAAGGAGAGGTTGCCGCTGAGAATAAGCGTGAATTGAAAAACGATGATGATCACGCCCGCGCAGTGCCGCACAGTGCGCGGCCAAAACACCAGCCACGGTGCGCCGAGTTCTGCGATATGGTTGAGGCCCGTGCCAGCGCGCAGCAGTACCCTGGGCAAAAAATGAAACGAGCGGCTCAAGCCGTTGGGGATGGGCTGCGTTTCGAAGTGATAATAGAGTGCGGTCAAATCGCGCCAGGCCTCGTCACCGCGGATTTTAATCAGTCCGGCGCCGAGCATGATGCGGAAAATAAGCCAGCGGTATAGCCACAGAATCGCCACGGGGGGTGCGCGACGGGAAAAAGGCCGGGCATCCCATAACGGGCAGAGGAAAATTCCGAGAAACCCTGTTTCGAGCAATTGGATTTCCCAGCCATAGCCGTACCAAAGGCCGCCGAGATGCACATAGGACATGTAGAGCAGCCACAAGAGCGTCATCAAAATTGCGTTGGCAAAACCGGCGACGACGACGCACGACAGCGCAAAGCCAATCCACGCGGTGGCTTGCAGCATGCCGTCCGAATGACCAAACCAAAATAACGACGGCCATTGGAAAAACGCACCCAGCCTGCCGGCAATATTTTGCATGCCGTCGATTTGCATGCCCATCGGGGTCAACCCATGCGCGCCGTCAAGCGGGATGATTTGGTAGGCCGCCACCAGAAACGCCACGGCGTAGACCGCGCCCAATAGTCGGAGCAGCACAAAGCGCGTGAGCCAGTAGGTAGCGGGCGGGCGGGTAGAAGCCGGAAAATTGACTGGAGCGGATGGCGTCATTTATCTTTTACCGCAAAAGCTCAAAGGGGGATAAGATGAACATTAGCTTCCCCGTCCAGCTTGGCAATCTTCGCGTCATTACGGTGAATTGCTCCGCATTATCCCCTTCACTTAAACTCCGATAGGTGATATATATTCTTTATGGGCGAATCCCTCCATTGTGACCTCTGCGGGAAACCCGCCACGGTCCATCTGACACAAATCATCAAGAACCAGATCCAGAAGGTGGATCTGTGTGAGGAGTGTGCCCAATCCAAGGGCGTAACCGACCCGGAGGGCTTTTCACTGGCGGATTTATTGTCCAAGAGTTTTGCCGGCCCGGCGGATGACGCGGAAACTGAGGCCTTGGGCCCAACTTTGGTCTGCGAGCAATGCGGCTGCAGTGCGCGTGATTTCAAGAAAAGTGGCCGGTTGGGCTGCGCGGTCTGCTACGATACGCTGAAAACTATTTTAACTCCCCTGATTGCTGGACTGCACAAACAGTCACGCCACAAGGGCAAGGCGCCTGCACGCCAATGGCGCCGGTTGGAACTGGGCCGCGAGATCGAATCTTTGGAACGGCAGTTGCTAGAAGCAGTCAACCAGGAAAACTTCGAAACGGCGGCCCGTTGCCGCGATCAGTTGGGCGTTTTACGCGCCAAATTGGCCGCTCCAGCTGCGACACCGTAGCCCTTCCCGGGGTTTACCTATCATCCACTTATGCAAATTCTCCCGATATTAGACACCCCGGCCGAGGTCGTGCCAGGTGGGTCGCCCTCGGGGCCGATTGTGCTTAGCACGCGCATCCGGCTGGCTCGGAATTTGCGGGACTTTCCCTTCCCCGGGTGGGCCAAAGAGGCACAACGTAGGGAAATATTTACCCGGTGCGTCGAGGCCGCGAGCGGGGCGTCGCAAATGAAAAAAGCCTATGTGCTCGATTTGGCGGCGCTGGATAATTTGGAAAAACAGGTGCTCGTCGAACGGCACTTGATCAGCCGCGAGTTGTCGAATGGCTCGGCCGGCGCCGGCGTGGTCATCAGCCGGGACCAGACGATGTCCGTGATGATTAACGAGGAAGACCACTTGCGCGTACAAGTGATGCGCCCCGGCTTTCAATTTAAACGCGTGTGGAAACAAGCCGACACACTCGACAACGGGCTCGAAGAGCATCTCGATTTGGCTTTTTCGGCTGAGTTGGGCTACCTGACGGCCTGCCCGACCAATGTGGGCACCGGCCTGCGGGCGTCGGTGATGATGCACTTGCCCGGCTTGGTGCTCGCAAGCCAGATGGAGCAGGTTATACGCGCCGTGAACCAGCTCGGTTTGGCCGTGCGTGGCTGGTATGGCGAAGGCTCGGAAGCCAGCGGCAGCATTTTCCAGATTTCCAACCAGCAAACCCTGGGCGAAAGCGAAGACGACATCATCAAGCGCGTGACGTCCGTCCTGCAAACCATTGTGGAGCAGGAGCAGAACGCGCGCACGAAGCTGATGGATTCCGACTCCGCCAAGTTGCTCGACAAAATCGGCCGGGCCTATGGCACCGTGCGCAACGCCCACCTGCTGACTTCCGTCGAGGCGATGAATTGCCTGTCGCTGTTGCGGCTGGCGGCGGACTTGGGTCTGCTCGCCGAGACCGAGCGCCACCGGCTGGACCGGCTCTTTATCGAAAGCCAGCCTGGCCACGTGCAACTGGCCGCGCGGGGTTCGCTGGAAACGCAAAAGCGCGACGTCGCCCGGGCACGATTCCTGCGTGAGCAAACGGCAGCGCTGCCCGCCCTGAACTTTGACCGGGCTTTCGAAAAGAATTGAAGACCACTCTAAAAACCACAAAATAAGCTGAGGCGGCTTTCGCCAACGCCCTATTTTTCGTCCACCCAACCTCTAAATCCCAACCACCATGGCCGAACCACTGAGCAACTTTACGCCACGCGCCCAACAGGTGCTCGCATTGGCCCGCAAGGAAGCCGACCGGTTTCACCACAATTATGTGGGGACCGAGCACTTGTTGCTGGGTTTGATTAACCTCGGCCAGGGCGTAGCTGTGAATGTGCTGCAAAAGATGGGGCTCGATTTGGAAACCGTACGCAATGCGGTGGAAAAACAAGTGGGCACCGGCCCGGAATCCAAGCCCACGGGCAATATTTCCTACACCCCGCGCGTGAAAAAAGTTTTGGCGCTTGCGCAAAAAGAAGCCAAGGCGCTCAACCATTCCTACATCGGCACGGAACACATTTTGCTCGGCCTGTTGCGCGAGGGCGAGGGCGTGGCCGCGCGCGTGTTGAAGAGCCTCGATGTGGACATCGAGCGCTGCCGCAATGAAATTTTGGCGGAATTGGATCCGAACTTCTCGGGTGAAGCGGGTGCCCCGCCGCCGGAAGAACCGGCTGCTTCCGCTGCGCCGAGCAGCAGTGCGCCGCAAAACGCCCCGGCCAATCCCGACGACAAGAAGGAAGTCAAAACGCCTGCCTTGAAGGCGTTTGGCCGCGATTTGACGGAATTGGCCCGCAATGGCGAAATCGATCCCGTCATCGGTCGCAAACATGAAATCCGGCGCGTGGTGCAGATTTTGTGCCGCCGCACGAAGAATAATCCGGTGCTCATCGGCGAAGCCGGCGTGGGCAAGACGGCCATTGTCGAAGGCCTGGCGCAGGAAATCGCCTCGGGCATCGTGCCGGAAATTCTGCTCGATAAGCGCGTGATCACGCTCGACCTCGCCCTCATGGTTGCGGGTACGAAGTACCGTGGCCAGTTCGAAGAACGCATCAAGGCCGTGATGGACGAAATCCGCCGCGCCAAGAACATCATTATTTTCATCGACGAATTGCACACCATTGTCGGCGCCGGTGCAGCCGAGGGCGCGATGGACGCCTCCAATATTTTCAAGCCCGCGCTTTCGCGTGGTGAATTGCAGTGCATTGGCGCAACAACTTTGGGCGAATACCGCAAGCACATTGAAAAGGACAGCGCGCTCGACCGCCGCTTCCAATCGGTGAAGGTGGAGGCCCCAAGTGTCGAAGAAGCCATTCTCATCCTCAAGGGCATCCGCTCGAAATACGAGGAACACCACAAAGTTGTCTATACCGACAAGGCGCTGGAGCTGGCCGTCAAACTTTCTGATCGGTACATCACCGCGCGTTTCCTGCCGGACAAGGCAATCGACGTGCTCGATGAATCCGGTGCCCGCGCCCGCATCGAGGGCCTGAACCGGCCGCCGGAAATCGAGGAAGCTTCCAAGGAAATCGAAAAAGTCTGCGCGCTCAAGGAAGACGCGATTGCGAAACAGCATTTCGAGGAAGCTGCGAAACACCGCGACCAGGAAAAGCAGTTGCGCACCAAACGCGAACAGATGATCGAGGCGTGGAAGCACACGCGCGAACAGCGCACCATCACTGTGGGCGAAGACGACATGCTCCAGGTCGTGTCCGACTGGACCGGCATTCCGTTGTCGCGCATGGAGCAGAAGGAGAGCCAGAAGCTCCTCAATTTGGAGAAGGAACTGCAGGTCAACGTCATTGGCCAGGAAGCGGCCACCGAAGTCATCGCGAAGGCGCTGCGGCGTTCGCGCGCGGACTTGAAGGACCCGAAACGGCCCATCGGTTCGTTCCTGTTCCTCGGGCCCACCGGCGTGGGCAAGACACACCTCGCCAAGACCTTGGCCGAGCGCATTTTTGGCAACCAGGAAGCGTTGCTGCAAATCGACATGTCCGAGTACATGGAAAAGTTTTCCGTCTCGCGGCTCATCGGTTCGCCGCCGGGGTACATCGGCTACGAAGAAGGTGGCCAGCTCACGGAAGCCGTGCGCCGCAAGCCCTACTCGGTCGTGCTGTTCGACGAAATCGAAAAAGCGCACCCGGATGTCGTGCAATTGTTGTTGCAGGTGCTCGAAGATGGCCGCCTGACCGATTCACTCGGTCGCACGGTGGACTTCCGCAACACGATTCTGATCATGACCTCGAACATCGGCGCGGAGTTGCTCCAGCGGCCCGCCTCCATGGGCTTCGACGCAGGCTTTGCCGGCACCGGCGATTTTGAAAAATCGCGCGACCGCATCCTCGAAGAGACCAAAAAGCACTTCAAGCCGGAGTTCATCAACCGCATCAACCAGATTGTGGTCTTCCATCCGCTGGCCAAGGAGCACATGAAGAAAATCGTGGAGCTCGAACTCAACAAGGTGAGCAAGCGCCTGGCCGGCCAGCATATCGAAATTGAGGTGGTTGACTCCGCCAAGGAATTTCTGCTCGAAAAAGGCTGGGACGAAAAGTACGGCGCGCGCCCATTGCGCCGTGCGGTGGAAAACTATCTCGAAGACCCGCTGGCCGAGGCGATCCTCCGTGGCGAAGTGCGCCGCGGCGAGCCCATCCGCGTGACCTTCGCCGGTGGCGACGCCCTCAAGTTCGAGCAGAATACGCCGGTGATCTAGTCACTACTGCGCGAAATTGTTTTGCGCGGGGGCTTGGTTCGTGGCATCGCATAGAGGTGAAAAAGCCCCGTCGTAAGATTGCTGCCAAGGTGCCGGTGAATCCGTCGGCTATTCTGGAGCCGTTGCTGGCCGAGCCGATCCAACGCTGGGTGCTGCCCAATGGGCTGGCGGCATTGCACAAGGAGGACCGCGCGGCGGGGCTGGTCAGCGCGCAAGTATGGATTCGCAGCGGGAGCATCCACGAGGGCGCATGGCTGGGCACCGGGCTGTCACACTATTTGGAACACATGGTGTTCAAGGGCACGGAGAAACGTGGTCCGCTGGCCATTAGTGCCGAGGTGCAGGCGGCGGGCGGCGCGATCAACGCGTACACGACTTTCGACCGCACAGTTTATTACATCGACGGTCCGGCGGAATCGGTCGAGCTGTTTTTGGACGTGCTGGCGGACATGGTGTTTGCGCCGAAGATCGACGCAGCGGAGGCGGCCCGCGAACGCGAGGTGATTTTGCGCGAGATCGACATGGGCAAGGACGATCCGCAGTCGCGGCTCATGGAGGGCCTTTTCGCATTGTCCTTCCGCCAGCACCCTTATCGCTATCCTGTCATCGGCCACCGTGCGCTGTTTGAAGGGCTGACGCATGACGACCTGGTCGCCTACCACACGGCGCGCTATGCGCCGAACAATGCGGCGGTGGTATTGTCGGGGGCGATTGGCGAAGGCGAAGCAAGGGCCATGGTTGAAAAATATTTTGGCGCGCTGAAACCGCGCCGGATGCCGGTGCCCAACGTGGTGGCTGAGCCAGCCCAACTCGCGACTCGCAACCAAACCGAACGCGGCGATGTGAATGTTGTGCGCGGGGTGGCGGCATACCGTGTGCCGCAGTTGGCGCACCCGGATGCCCCGGCGCTGGATTTGCTCGCGCTCGCGCTGGGCGGCGGACAGGCCTCGATTCTCTGGCAGAAATTGCGCGAGGAGAAAAAACTGGTGCACCATATTTACGCGGGCAACTGGAATCCCGGCGAGGCGGGCTTGTGCTGGATTTCCTACGTGTGCGACGAGGGCAAACGCGCGGAAGTGGAAGCCGCCATCGCGGTGGAACTCGCGCGCGTAGCTGAGAAAGGCGTGACGGAGGAAATGGTTTCGCGGGCGCGCCGGCAAATTTTGGTGGCGGAGGTGGACAGCCGCCGGACGGTCAGCGGTCAGGCTTCGCGCCTCGGCCAGGCAGAAGTCGTGCTGGGCGATTTGGATTACCCACGGGTATATTTCCAGCGCCTGGCGAAGGTGCGCGCAGCGGATTTGGCGAAAGTCGCAGCGAAGTATTTGATCGCGGAACAATCGAGTGCGATTGCGCTGGAACCCGAGTTGAAAAAATCGACTGCGAAAATCGCTACCAGGACAAAAGCGGCCGAATGGCCGGATTTTGAGGAAGTGCATTTTCGCAATGGTGCGCGGTTGTTGCTGCAGCCTGGCGGCGCGCTGCCGAAGGTGCATGTGCGCGCAGCGTTGCAGGGCGGGCCGGGGTATGAGGATGTAAAACTGCGCGGGGTGTCGTCGCTGATGGCCACATTGCTCACGCGTGATGCGGGCGGACGCAGCGCGCTGGCAGTGGCGAAAGAAGTGGAAAATGCAGGGGCGTCGTGGAGCGAGCATACGGGCAACAATAGTTTTTCACTGGGCTTTGAGGCGCTGGCGGGCGACCTGGCCCTCGGGGCGCGGGTGCTGGGCGCGGCGTTGTGGAAGCCGGAGTTTGCGGCGCGGACGTTTGCCGTTGAGCGCGACAGCCAGTTGGCGGAATTGCGCGAGGAAGCGGATGAGATTGTTGATTATGGGATGCGCGCATTGCGCAGGAACTTTTTTAAAAAACATCCGCTGAGTGTCAGCGCAACCGGCACCGAGGAAACCGTGGCGGCGCTGACCGTGGAGGATGTGCGGTGGCAGCATAAGAAATTGGCCATGGGGCAGAATTTGGTGGTCGCCATAGCTGGGCGTTTTGACCGCGCCCAGGCACTGGATTTGTTGGGGCCGATATTGGAGGCAGCGCCGAAGGGGGCGTTTGCGCCATGTGTGCCGGAATATGCTGGTCCGAGTAAGGCGGAGAAATTTGTGGAGAAACTCGACCGCGAGCAGACGGTGGTGTTTGACGCGTATCCGGATGCGGGTGCAATGGCAGAAGATTTTCTCACGGGTGAAATCGTGGATGAATTGCTGAGCGGGATGTCGAGCCGGTTGTTTGTACGCGTGCGTGAGGAGCTGGGGCTGGCGTATTATGTCGGCGCGGCGCGGCTGACGGGCCTGCGCACGGGGATGATGTATTTGTATTCGGGCACGCAGCAGGCAACTCATGCGGCAGTGCTGGCAGAGTTCGATGCCGAGGTGGAGCGGTTGCGGTCGGGTAAAATTGAAACGGCGGAACTGGCGCGGGCGCGGGCGCGGCTCAAGGCAAATTTGCGGATTGGCCGCCAGTCGCCGGGGCACCGGGCGCAGCAGGCCGCGCTGAATGCGCTGTATGGCTTGCCCATCAATGATGCGGCGCTGCGCGAAGCGGCCTATAATGCGGCCGATGGCGCAGCGGTGCAAAAATTTGCGAAGAAGTATTTACGCCCCGCGGCGCGCGTGCGGCTGGTCGTGCAGCCGAAGAAAGCGAATTAATTGGATCCGCGGGTGCCTGAGGTTTTGAGCGAACGCAACTTCACTTCATAAATTTTAGACCACTTTTTGCCGGTGATGAAGAGCCGGTCGTTTTCGACGTCGTAGGCAATGCCGTTGAGGACATCGGCGTCAGGCGTGCGGTCGTTCATTGACAGAAGGTCGCCAAAGTTAATCACGCCGACGATGGTGCCGGTCTTGGGGTCGATGCGCACAATGAAATTCGTCTGCCAGATATTGGCGTAAATTTCGCCTTTGATATATTCGAGCTCGTTCAGCTCCTTCACGGGCTGGCCCATCATGGTGACCTCGATGGTGCGCTGGGTCGTGAAGGTGGCGGGGTCGATAAAGCGAATGGTGTTGGTGCCGTCGCTGGCGATGAGCGATTGGCCGTCGGAAGTGAGGCCCCAGCCGTCGGGATCGTATGAGAAGGTTTTTTCGAGTTTGAAGTCGGACACATCGTAGCGAAACACCTGGTGGTTTTTCCAGGTGAGCTGGTAGGCCTGGTTGCCGAGAATGGCCAGGCCTTCGCCGAAAAATTCATTTGCGAGCGGAATTTGTTGGAGGATTTTGCCGGAAGGCAAATCCACTTTGCGCAGGGAGGACTGGCCGTTGAGGCCGGTGCTTTCGTAGAGATTGCCGCTCCAATAAACGAGGCCTTCGGTAAAGGCAGTGGGGTCGTGCGGGTAGGAGTGCACGATGGTGTAATTGTATACAACCGGCGCGGGCACGGTCGGCTGACTGGCCGCTGGCGGGGGCGGCGGGGCGCTCGGCGCACAACCGACGGCGAGTGAGGCCAGCAGGAAAACGGCGAGAGGCCACCGCAAATGGGAGCGAAGAGAAAACATGGACCGCGCGGATCAGGCCTGACAGGTGAGGCGGAATTTTCCCGATGTGGTCGGCGGAATGACTGGCGCAATTTCGATTGCGATGGGTTGCGCAGACTGGAGGAGGTCTTGCAGGCGGGCGGTGAGCATTAAAAGTGCCGAGGAGTCGGGGCCAGCGCCATCGGGCACGAGGGTCAGGCGGCAGTCACCATTTTTCTGCTGAAGCAATTGATAATGCACGACGCCAGAGAGGCTCGCAAAACACTGGTCGACGTCGAGTGTGGTCACACGCTGGCCGGAGCGATTGCGCAGGGCGTCGCGCGCGCGGCCATGGACACGATAAGTCGAGTCGCCATTATGGCCGAGGCGCTGCACCAAATCGCCAATGCGGTAGCGCACGAGCGGCATGAAGTCGTTGGAAAGGGTGGTCACCACCAAATCGCCGACGTTGGCGGAGTCCGGGTCGACGATTTCGAAGAAGGCGGTTTCATTGCTCGGCTGCATGGCGCCGTGCTCATCTTCCATGAGCAGGTGACCGGTTTCAGTCGAGCCATAGAGATTGAAGACGGGAACGCCGAAAACGCGTTGCAAAATACGCCGGTGAACGACGCTGACGAATTCGTAACTGCATAGGATGAAGCGCAGCGAGGGGAATTTGATGCCGTGCTTTTCGCAATAGAGGGCGAACCAGGCGCCATGGACGGGGTCGAGATCCAAAAACTGCGGCGCCCATTCGGTGATTTCGCCAGCCATGCGGGCGAGGTCGATGTCTTTGAGAAGAAAAGGAATGCGGGCGAGGTTGGCGAAGAGCGTACGGCCAAAGGTGCGCTCGGTGCGCGACATCCAGTTGGTATAACAGGCAGAGCCGTTGCAGGTCGGCGTCGTCATCGTCGCGCGTTTGGCAGCGGGGAATTCGTCGAGCACCTTGGCGACGATGGCATTGAGGCGCAAGGCGCGCTGTTCCTGGGCGTCCCACCAGCCGCGGCCGAAGAGCACAGGGGTTTGTTCCTCCGAAGTGCCGGAAGTGTGTTCCAGTTCGACGACCTGTTCGCTCAGCAAAGTTTCAAGACGCTGGCCGGTGCGGAGGAAGTTACGTGGAAAGCCTTCGCGCATTTCGCGCTTGGTGATGAAGGGGAGGC
>Ga0206910_1103_pt2 | contig 16301 bp, 13 predicted proteins | sample Alteio_BWOrgHeat_77_FD_152949 | JGI IMG/M metagenome (GOLD analysis project Ga0206910, IMG submission 152949) | Enriched cells from forest soil in Barre Woods Harvard Forest LTER site, Petersham, Massachusetts, United States -... | ecosystem: Environmental > Terrestrial > Soil > Temperate forest >... | reverse complement strand
TCCCGCCGTCGCTCGAAACCTGGGACTGATGCAGAAGCTGGTTCCGGGACTACGGGCGGTAGGAGTTTTTTACAATCCAGCGGAAGCAAATTCGGTGAAGGAAATGTCGGTAGCGCGCGAGATGTATCGCAGCAGCGGAGTAAGGTTAGAAGAGGTCACGGTTAGCAGTTCGAACGAGGTCTTGCAAGCGGTTCAGATTCTGGCGTCGAAAGGCATTCAGGTGGTTTGGGCGCCTGCGGACAATATTGCGATCGAAGGCTACGAGGGCGCAGTAAAAGGTGCACAAGACGCGAAGCTGCCGCTGATCGCCGACATTTGCGCTTTGCTGCCGCGTGGAGGCCTGGCCTGCTCGGGCTTCAGTCCGCGAGATTCGGGGCTAGCCGCGGGAAAGCTGGCTGCAAGAGTCCTGCAGGGAGCGAATCCGAAGGACCTACCTATAGAAGAAGTGGCTGTTGAGCAGACGTTCATCAGCAAGAGCAACGCCGAGAAATTAGGGGTGACGATTCCACAGGAATACTCAGGAAACGTACGCCCGTGAACGACCGAAGGCAATCGTGGACCTGAATTTTTGAGTGCACGCAAGGCCCTAAGACAATCGCACAATTCTACGCGCCCGACAGAACTGAAAGTATACTTGCGCACAAGAACGGCGTCTTCCACGCCGGTTATGAACTTGACGAAAGAAACGGACGTCTATACGACGATTTCGATTCTTGAGAACTCTCGCAGCATTTGATTCTGCAGCGCAACGACATGGAAATCACTACACAGCAGTTTGCCGAAGCACTTGAAGTAAAGGTGAGAGGGCGACTCGACAACTATTGGTGCGAGCATTTGCGGTGCAACCTGGAGGAGATCATCCGGGGAGGCGCGCATGTCATCTGGCTTAATCTTTCTGACCTCAATTATCTGAGCTCCGCTGGCGTGGGATTGCTGGTGAGGTTTTGCAGGCAGTTGAAAGGCATTGGCGGGAGTTTCGTTATTACTAGTCCTTCTGAGCACGTGAAGATGGTCGTGGAGGCGTGCAAACTTTCGCCCATTTTGTTCCCGGAAAAAACTCCCGCTGGGGCCCCTATGCGCCGGAAGGAATTACGGCGTTTCTCAACCGCAGTCGCTTCCTTTGAAGTGCAGGACTACGCTGCGCGAGATCCTTTGGTGTGCCAGCGAATCGGGGATCCGGATTTACTGAAAGGGTGTAGGTTCGCTGTGGAGAACTGCAAGACGGCCGAATTTCCCTCACCTACCTTTGGACTAGGCCTGGGAGCGTTCGGAAACGGCTTCGAAGATGCGCAGACTCGGTTTGGTGAATTTATCGCGGTGGGCGGCTGCGCGGCTTATTTGCCCACTGACGGAACGAATGTTCCGGATTTCATGATCTCGCGGGGTGACATGGTCCCCGAATTGAATGTGCTCTACGGTTTGCGCTGCAGGGGAGAATTCACGCAAATGCTGCGATTCGAATCCACGAGTGCGGGACGCCCCATAACGCTGGCGGAGTTGGTGCGGACTGCTTTGGAGAGTTCCGGCGTTGATACGATTGGGATGGCGATCCTGGCAGAATCTGCCGGGCTAGTGGGGGCGGCGCTGCGGCGCTCACCGGCCGTGATACAGGAAGGCAATGGCGCTCCATTTCAATATCCTGAAGTCCGCAAGTGGCTGTCGTTTTCGATGGAGCCACTTTACCCGCGATCGCTGGCACTCGTCGCCGGAGTAGCGGCCGCCGGCGAATGCAAGGCGTTGACTCCGATGTTGCGGCAGCTGGGAACAGAACAGTGGCCAAGTGGACATTTTCATGCCGCCGCATTTTCGTACCGCCCCGTGCAAAAAGGAGAGGTCGATTTAAGGACAACGGTCACATCTTTGTTCGAGACGGAGAATTTGCAGGGCGTACTGCACCTGCTCAGCGACGATCGAAAAACTGTTCGACCTCGGCAGAGCGAGTTTGTTCGTGGCGCGTGCTGGATTGGCAAGCTAGCTGAGATCGAATGAGACTTGAACTGAAATGACCCTCCTGATTGGGACATTGTCGATAGGCTGCATTCTGTCTCTGCTCGCGTTGGGCGTATTCATCAGCTTTCGGATTTTTGCGTTTCCCGATATCACTGCCGACGGTTCCGTGACACTCGGTGCAGCCGTGGCGGCGACTCTGCTCGTTCACGGAGTGAATCCTTTGTTGGCCTCGATTGCGGGTTTTTTCGCGGGCATGATCGCGGGTGCATGCACGGGCACTTTGCATACGCGGTTTAAGATCAACCCGCTGCTCTCGGGAATTCTGGTGATGACGGCGCTCTACTCGGTCAACCTGCACATCATGAGTAAGAGTAATCTGCCTCTGCTGACGGTAAATACACTTGCGACACAGTCCGAACGGATCGGCCTGAGAGTGCTGCGGGGAGCTACGTCCCTGAGTCTGGCCGGCTGGGAAGTCAGCGTGCACGACGCTTCGGTCCTGTGTGCCATTGGTGTGGCGATTCTGGTCATCGGCACATTGCTCTATTTGTTTTTGCGGACCAATCTGGGCATGGCAATGAGAGCAACCGGCGACAACGTCCAAATGATTCGCGCGCTAGGGGTCAACGATGCAAACATGATCGTTTTTGGAATTGCGATTTCCAATGGGCTGGTGGCGCTTTCAGGAGCTTTGCTGGCGCAGTACCAGGGGTTTGCGGACGTTGGGATGGGAATCGGAATGGTGGTGTGGGGATTGGCGAGCGTCATCATTGGAGAGGCGCTGGTTGGGACGAACCAGTTAGGCATGACGATTGTCGGCGCTGTGATGGGCTCGGTACTGTTCCGCCTGCTGGTGGCTCTGGCCTTGCGGTGGGGACTAAGCCCAAACGATCTCAAGTTGATCACAGCGGTGTTCGTATTCTTCGCGCTGATTCTTCCGCAATTCATAAGAAAAGGAAGGCTGCGGAGGGCGCATGCTTGAGGTTCAAGGCGTCACGAAGACCTTCAATGCGGGAACGCCGAATGAGGTGCGGTCGCTGCGCGACGTGAATCTGGTGCTAGACCCCGGTTCGTGGGTCATCATTGTCGGAACAAACGGCTCTGGGAAATCCACTCTGCTGAACGCAGTGGCAGGAACGTTCCTTCTAGATGACGGTAAGATCCGGTTAGCGGGGCGAGACCTGACCCTGCTGGCCGAATATGCGCGCGCGAAGTTGATAGGACGTGTTTTTCAGAATCCGTTTAGCGGCACGTCACCTAGCCTCACGATTCGCGAGAATTTAAGCCTTGCGGCGCGGCGCGGAATGAGTCGTGGCCTCGGATGGGGCTTGAAATCGTCACTCATGGTGCGAATGCGCGATGAGGTGAGCAGGCTGAACATGGGGCTGGAAGACCGGCTCGAGAACGTGATCGGGAGTCTGTCGGGAGGGCAACGGCAAGCGCTCACGTTGCTGATGGCCACATGGCTGCGACCTGAGCTGCTGTTGTTGGACGAGCACACCGCAGCGTTGGATCCGAAAAGCGCGGACCTGGTCATCGCGCTGAGTGAGCAAGTGATTGTGCGTGACAGCCTCACGACTTTGATGGTGACGCATTCGATGCATCAGGCGGCGAATTTGGGTGACCGTCTCATCATGATGCATCGCGGCCAGATCCTCTATGATTTCAAGGGGGCTGAAAAACGGCGGCTACGTCCCGACGATTTGCTAGCGCGGTTCGAAGAAGTGCGGCGCGCAGAGCAACTTGACGAAAGTTCCGCTCAGATGCTAGCTGAACAATACATTTAGGTAGGCGTTATCACGGAAAGGATATTCCACTGTGGCGGGGAAGCAGGGAACACTTCACGCGAGTTAAGTGACCCGCAATCTTAGTGATCGGATTGAGATCTCTCGTCAGTCCAAGTCCGACTCGACAAAAAAGGTACGTCCAACGTTGATTGCCAGGAAGGCATAAACAGCAATGGCCACCAACAGTGACATCGAAAACACGGAGCGCCCAACGTACCACTGAGAAAAGTCGAGAGTTAGAGGCCAGCGCCGCAGCACAAAATAGAAGAACAGCGTCATCGCAACCGACAAGAGCCCAAACCGGAAGAGAAGGCCATAGACCACCAACGAGCATAGCAACGCCGCCGTCACCGCCAGAACAATGTTATCGGCCGCGAGCACGACCATTCCGAGGCAGACCGCGCTAACAATGACCGCGAGCCAGTCGCGCCGTATGATGACGCGTGCCACCAGCAGGAAAGACACCGTTGCGAGCGCCCACTGAACGGCCAGGCTGGACTGCACCCCCAAAGCAGCGAGCATGCTGGCGGGGCCTCCTAAAACGAACTGCGACGGTGCGATCGGAAGGATGTGCGCGACAGGAAACCAGGCAGGCAGCGCATTGAGTACATTTTGAATGATGGCCATTGCAGCACCGCCCAGCGCGCCCATCATAATGTCGCGGCCAACTCGCGAATCGTGGAAGTTTCCCGACAGGACGCGCGTCCACGAAATCAGCATCCCTGGCCAGCGACGACGCACGTAAGGTTCAACGGCCAGGTAGAGGATCCACATGAATCCGGCCACGTATAGCGATTCGCCGCAACCGCTAATGAAGGCCCCATATTCCTCTCCGGCGTCCGGGAAGAAGTGCGCCGCCAAAGCCCAGCCAAGCATCTCGGCGATAAAGATAAATGCCGCCACGCGGAATGCGCCCTGGCGATCGCCGCGGCCGCGTCGCACATTTCGACGCGCGATAAAGCATCCGCCGATACCACAAACCAAAACGGCCACAACGAACATGATATCGGAGAAAGTTCGCGTACGTTCGCCGCTCCCCGCAGGTCTCATTGCCAGCGACCCTGCGCGAAAGTACACCAGTTTGCCGTGATATGCGGCCGCGGTGATAGTGATGGTCTGTCCGGAGTCACTCGCCTGCCAGTCTTGTCGAGCGTCAAATGCGGTCGGCGGCAGCACTTTGGGATCGGGTGCAACCAACTGCGCACCTCCGAATCCCGCTTCCGACAGCAGTACGGACCACTCCACCGGCGGGCCAGGCTTCTCGTCGGGCACCGGCACTGCCAAGAATTCACGCAGTAGCCCAACCGCGTTGAGCACAACTGTAACCATTCCCGGCACATCGGGTGGCGGATTGCTCCTGTCGACGATCGTGAATTGGTTTTGCGGAATCATGGGTTGCGGGCTCTGGCGGTAAATGAAGTGCATGCCCTCAGGAGAGCCACGGTTGAGTCTCGGCAGGTCCTCGCGGTTGGCCTCAAACCACGATGCACTATCTGCGGCGTTTGGGTCATGCCCGCTGCGCCCAATCGCCTCGCGTGCACGCTCAGCCAACACTTCTGGCGACTTCCCTCCATGAATGGTGCCGAGCACGTTCGCATATCGCGACAGAAAAGCAGAGGTAGCGATGCCGAGCAGAACGGCGGCCAACAACACCAACGACGCGGCGGTCGACATGGACACCGATTCCCCAGCGGCAGCGACCGTTTCCGGCGACGGCGTTTCGCCCGCCGCGATGGCAGCGGCCAATGCGTTGGCAACTGGCAGTGTGGCCGCCACCTGTAGCGCGGAAGCGGGACGCTTCCCCAAATCTTTTTCCAGACAGCGAAGGATCACACGCTCGATGTGCGGGTCCAGCTCTTTGACATAGTGTGACGGGGCCGTCGGGGCATTCTTATCGCGCAGGCGCGCCATCTCTTCGATGGTCGAGGCATGGAAAGGGCGCTTGCCAGTGAAGATCTCGTACAGCACCAGCCCGAGTGAGTAAACGTCGCTTTTTGGCGACACTTCGCCGCCTGCGAATTGTTCGGGTGACATGTAGGCGGGCGTGCCGGCTCGTGCGTTGGCGCCTTCGATTTCCGCGACCAAGCCGGCCAGGCCGAAATCCGTGATGCGCACCCGTCCCCGCCCATCCAGCATGATGTTCGCGGGCTTCAGGTCACGATGAACGATGCCGGTTTCGTGCGCGGCAGCGAGGCCTGCGCACAATTGCTGTGCGATCTCCAACGCTTTGTCCGATGGCAGCCGTCCGATTCGGCGCATCAGCGAAGACAGATCTTCGCCATCGACAAATTCCATCGTCAGAAACGTGTGTTCGGTTTCTTTGCCGCCGTCTCCGACTTCACGGATCTCCCCTAGATCAAAGACGCGGCAGACGTTGGGATGCGAAACCTGCCGCGCGAGTCGTACTTCGCGCGCGAACCGCTCTATTGCTTGATCGGTCTGCGCCAGCGAGCGCGGAAGAAATTTCAGCGCCACGGTTTGGCCGAGTTTTAAGTCCTCCGCCCGGTAGACTTCGCCCATACCGCCTTTGCCCAAGGGCGAAACAATGCGGTAGCGATCGGCGAGGATAGTTCCGGGCACGTAGTGTGCTTCGTAGCCGGAGGAGCTGGAAATGTTGCCGCTAGGAGAGGAACTCCGCTTCCGCGGAGTGGCACCAGGCGAATCTCCTTGCGGAACGACGCCCCGCGGAGAGGATTCCGGTTCGAGGGTTGGTCCGGAGCCGATATCAGCTGAACTACCGCACGAAGGGCACAAGCGCGCTGCGCTCGGGAATTCGCCTCCGCATGCAGGGCACTTCATATCGTTCTGGCGGGAGTATATCATCGCCCGCTTCAATGCTCTGGATACATAGGGAGATTCCTACAGAGGAAACGGTGTAGCAGGCGGCTCGCTGCGTGTATTGTCGGCATACTCGGAAACAGTCACGACGACGGAAAACCGAACTAGCTCACGTCCTGATTAACGCCGTTACCGGAAAGTAGAGGCTAGTCCCCACATTCCCGGGTCGAATGGCCTTCGCCCTATTGTTCAGTTGCTCCCCAAGACTCACACTGGTGATGAGATTTCGTACTTGTTAGACTGCCTCCAGAACTCGGGACCAGGAGCCGGACATGAAAAAACTGCTTGTCCCCGCCTTAGTGGTTCTGTTTGTAGGCATGATCGCGATCACACCGTCCAGCAGTCCGAATGGCGGTGGAGATGAGGGCATCCAAGGAAGATTAATGGGAACGTGGCGGCTGGCTTGGCGGGAATACGAAGGCCCAGACAGCAAGATTCACAGGGAGGACGCCACTGGGCTGCTTGTCTTCACAAGGGACGGCGGCATGTCGCTCCAGGTGATGTCTAAGAATCCAACAGCAGCGACCGACGCTGACCCCGTACAATGCGAGCAGAGCGGGTACCAGGCATTCTTTGGCACATTTCAGGCTAACGAAAGCAATCACACATTCACCTTCACGTCGAGGGCGCTCTAGAACGGACGCTTGTCGGCAAACACCTGTCGCGCGCATTCGAGTTCTCTGGCAAACATCTCATCGTAAGTTCGACTAGCCCGGACGAACACTGGAGAGCTGTTTGGGAGCAGTACTGAGCCGCGTCTTCGAGCGATGCTAGGCGTCGGCATCTGAACCTAAAAATCAGAGCGGCGAATTCATTTTCATCAGCCTGACATTACCGCGCTGACGACAAACTCCCGATTAACGCTGTTTATCAGGACTTTGGATGGGTGGTGACACGCAATGTACCACCAGGGGCTCTTCTTTTTCAGCTAGAATGAATCCGGCGGCGCAAAGATGAAGAAGCCCAAACGAACGGATTTGGAGTGGAAGGAACGATTGGGCATCGCGGGGATTGGATTGCTCACCATAATCTATGGATATGGGCAAATCCTGCGCGGACAGCCCTTTTACACGAATTGGCGAGGATTAGAACTTTCTGCCCAGTTCGTCATAATTCTGGGGGCGGCTTTGGTATTCGCCGCAGTTTTCCCGTGGGGCCGCATCCACTTTCTGTGGAAGACCGACCTAAAGAAACGTCATCGCTAGGCACTTGAGCTACAAATGTCCAGCGTGTGGGCAGGACTTCGATGCTGTTGACCTACAGCAACCGGCCGGGGTCAGCGGAGGGTCCCATTGCCCAAACTGTCAAGGACGCATTCACATATCGTTTCCCCACGCGCGGCTGGTCTTTTTTGTCTCCTTCCTTCTAGCCGTAGGGGTTCTGCTCCTTTTTCATGTGAGGTCGATATTCTGGACACCGATTAGAGCGGTCCTTCTGGCAATTCCGTTTTCTTTATATTTGAACGTCTGGTCTACGCGCTTCAAGCCTGCCACCTTCAAGAAGTGGACGCCTCGGCGCAGGACTTTCTTTGAGTGGCTCTATGAGCGCGACAAGACACCGGAGATGTTCGACAAAAAAGGTGATTGAACCAGCATGGAGCTAACTCCCGATAAGTTTGAATGCATAGGTGGAAGGAGGAGCGCTTGGTGTAGAAAAGCTGAACTCAGCGGACGCTGATTCAGAAACACCAAGGAGGCTCCCCCATGGAACCTATGTATTACATCGGACTGGATGTTCACAAGCGCAAGATCAGCTACTGCGTGAAGGATGGCAGTGGCAAGGTTTTCGCTGAAGGATCGCTTTCCGCCACACGCCTGGATCTGGACCACTGGATGCGCTCGCTGCCCCAGCCGTGGAGCGCGGCGATGGAAGCCACGATGTTCACCGGCTGGATCTACGATCACCTGAAGCCGCATGCTGCGACGCTGAAAGTAGCGCATCCCTTGATGCTGCGGGCTATTGCCGCCGCCAAGAAAAAGAACGACCGCATCGACGCCGGCAAGATTTGCGACTGCTTACGCTGCGATTTTCTTCCCGAGAGCTACATGGCCTCGACGGCGATTCGCGAACGGCGGCGCACGCTGCGCTATGGCAACCTACTGGTGCGGCAGATGGTGCAGATGAAAATCAAGACCAGCGCGCTGCTGATGGAAGCGGGAGTGAGTTACAACAAGCAGCGCTTGCACAGATTGACGATCCGGACCACCTGGCCACGGCTCATTTTCAGAATCATCGCGTGCCCGCCGACGAAGCCTGCAACACCTGCCACGCCAACTACGCCATGTTCGGCACCGCCAAGGTGAAGTTCCATGGCCTGCGGCACGTGTATGTCTACTATTTTGGCGTTCCGCCAGCACCCGAAAACATCAGGCTGCATGGCGCGGTCCTTCGAAGAAGGCCGGTACACACGGCCGACCCCGCGACCTTGCCAGCAGTTAAGTCCAACGCACTCTCATGCGTTTCGAGCGGCTGCCACGACGTCATACACGACGTTGTCCATCTCAAGGATGCCAAGCTTTGGAAGGAGACCCACTGATGCCAGGCGCCGACCTGCTGAAAAAACGTCTCCGAATAGCTGGATGTCTGCTCATCGTCGGGTTGCTGATCGAAGCGGTCTGTCTGTTGTGGGCTAGGCCCTTCGCTTTCGTTGTTTTTGTGGCGGTCGGTGGCCTATTTCTCTTCGCTGGGGCGGCGGTTTATCTTTTGGCGCTCGTTTTTGACGCTTCGAAAGCACCATCGAGAACGACCGGCTAGCGCCATTCGCTCGGCTCTCGTTCACCGGCAAACTTGTCGGGTAGTAGGAGAAGACTTGATCTGATCGGCGTCCTCGTCCGCCGAATGCCTACGCTGCACGTAACGGTCAAGGGTGCCAAGCAGGTGAATCTGGAATGTCCCACGCAGCATCGAACTGCTGAAACCAGGTTCTTAATGAAGTACCGCCTTCACCAATGACGAACCGAAGGTTCGTGCATACGACGCGTTCGAATCATTCAACTTGAACGTGGCTTTTCACTCAGAATCTCGATTCGCGACCGTGGAAGGCTGCTCTTTTTTCAATGGCTACCAAGTGGTGGCAGAAAGGGACAGAAACTGGTGGATAGATCTGCACCGAGTTGGCCGGCAAGAACCAAGAATACGAATACTGAGCATCAGAGAAACCGCTTGACAACCCTTGCAGATGGGGCTACAAAAGGCGCAATTACTCGGGTAAACGTTTTCTCAAGAATTACTTGAAAAAACGTTTGCCCGCAGATGCCCGAACTCTGTTGGCGACCAAAGGTGCTGTCGAAGGATGACTTTGGTTTTGCGGAGGTGGAGTTTCGGGCCGTCGGGTCGAGCGGACGCCGCAATGCGGTTTCCTGAAAACGTCAGATGTGCGACTGGGAGGAGTGAGCAGATGCGATTTAAAGGAACAAACTTTGGCGCTTTTTGGCGCTACAGCTTTGGAGTAATTCTAACTATTCTCTGCAGCACCACGTGCTATGCGCAATTCAGCGGCAACGTTCAGGGCGTGATTTCCGACCCTACCGGTGCCGCCATTTATGGAGCGTCGGTGCATTTGCGCAACATCGAGACCGGCGTGGAGTCCATTACCACAACAAGTGGAACCGGAAACTACCGTTTCAGCAGCCTCCCTCCAGGTCGCTATACCGTGCGCACCCAGGCGAGCGGCTTCCGAACGACGGAAGTGAGCTTCACGTTGGGCACCTCCGAGCTGGAAGGCTTGAATATCACGCTTCCGGTGGCCTCTGCGACCGACTCGGTAAACGTTATCAGCGAACCTATCGCGATCGATACGGATGACAGTCGCGTGCAGGTCACGCTGTCCGCGGACGCGACGCGAGACTTGCCGGTGCTGAACCGCAATATCTATGACGTTCTTTCCGTCGCTCCGGGGGTGGTGGGAACCGGGACGCGTGGCCCGGGAGAGTCCCCAGGCGGCGGCGCGGACAATTTCGGAACGCAGACACCACAAATCAGCGCGAATGGACGCAGCTACACCGGCAATCGAGTCCTCGTGGATGGTATGGATGCCACCAGCAACATCCAGAATGGCAACATCATCTTCGCGCCGCCTCCGGACGCGGTACAGGAAGTATCCTTGCAGACCAATTCGTGGGACGCGGAAAACAACCTCGGCAGTTCCGTCCTGGTTCAGATCACCACCAAGGCGGGGACGAATCAGTTTCATGGCAGCGGCAGTTATTTTTTCACGAACCAGGACCTCTCCGCGCGCGGCGAATTTGCCGACCCAAGCGTTCCGAAAAATCCGTTCAAACGGCATGACCTGACCGGGACCTTCGGCGGCCCGATCATCAAGGACAAGACATTCTTTTTTGCGGACGTCGAGATGTTGCGATCCGCAAGCTCGACCGCCAACTCCGTGCAAACGTTCGAGGCGCCTGAGTTCGTGGCTTTCGCACAGCAGAACTTCCCCAACACGGTGGGCACCAGCCTGTTCACGTTGTATCCATTGACCTCGGTAAACGTGACGGGAGTCAACCAGACGGCACAGGATGTCTTCGGGACCGGGCCGAATGGTTGTGCCACCGCAGCGACCGCGAATATCCCCTGCAACTTGCCGGTGACCGACACCGGCAACCAGCGATCCTCGCCGCCCTACAACGGATTGCTGTACAACTTTCGCGGGGACCATTACTTCACGCAGAAAGACCGCGTGTATGTGAGCTACGCGAACGATTCCTTCACGCAGACATCGCCCTCGCCCCGCAAAGGGTTGACGGTGTTCAACGTGATGAACAACTGGTACGTGCAGGGCGACTACACGCACACGTTCTCTTCAACTCTACTGAACGAAATGAGTTTCGCAGCCAACAAGGTAGGTGGCTCGAACGGGTTGGGAGGCGATTTTCGGGTGCCGAATGTAAACGTGACCGGGCAAAGCGTGGGTTTCGCGGGAGGTGGTTGGGGACCGGGAACGTACGAAGGCCGCAACTACAACTGGCGTGATGTGCTGAGCCTGGTACGCGGCAGGCACGCCCTGAAGTTCGGGTTCAACGGCTCGCATGCGATCGAAGACGGGGATTTCACCCCGGTGAACAATCGCCCGACGTTCCAATTCAACAGCTTGCTGGATTTGGCGGAAGACAAACCATTCAGCGAGAGCGGTGTGGCTTATAACCCGCTGACAGGACAAGCCGCCAGCGTGATTTTTGGCGGGCAGACAACACCGTACGGGTTTTTTGCGCAAGACGATTGGAAGCTAAAATCCAATTTCTCTCTTACGCTGGCGTTGCGGTGGGACAACTTTGGCAACCATACCCCTTGGGGGAATTCGGGTTTCGGCTTCAGCAGCCTGATCCTGGGGCCGGGCAGCAGCTTTGACCAGCAAGTGGCTAGTGCGTCGGTCAAGCCTGTTTCCGCTGTATTTGCAAACTCGATGAATAACCTGTGGAGTCCACGCATTGGATTTGCGTGGGATCCATCGCACCACGGCACGTGGAGCATCCGCGGAGGAGTCGGCGTGTATCACGATTGGGTGACGCTGGGCCAGACCGTAGACCAGACGCGCAACAACCCACCGGGCGTGGTCACTCCGTCGTTCTCGACGCAAACGGCAATCCAGCCGGTCTTTGCGCTGTCTACGACCGGCGCGCCTCCTTACAACTATCCGCTACCCGCCATTCCGACAACCGGTCTGAACGCCCAGGGCGGACTGATCGGAGTGCAAGCAGGGGTGACTGCGCTGGCCAGGAACCTGAATGCTCCGTACGCGGTCAACTACGTGATCGGAGTCGAGCATCAGCTCCCCGGGAAGTTCATTGCGGGCGCCAACTATTCTGGCTCCCGGGGGTACAACCAGCTGACCGGAACCGATGTCAACCGGTTCGCGGGAGATTTGATCGCGAACGGCGGAACGCTGACGCGGTTGAATCCAAGCTTCGGTTCCATCGATTACGTGCAGAACGCGAATTCGACCACGTACAACGCGATGGTATTGTCGCTGCGGCGGAACGCGGGGACGTGGGCGAGCTTCCAAGGCTCCTACACCCTATCTCATGCCAAGGACTACGGTGAGGCGGGTACGCGCTTCGATCAGGACGGTGGCATCAACATTCCCGATCAAAATGCCTACAACACCTACCTTGCGGACGCGAACTGGGACGTGCGGAACCGCTTCTCGTTCTCCGGGGTATTTCGCGCACCCGGCTTTGGATCCGGGTGGGTTAAACCTCTAACCACAGGATGGGAATTAAGCTCCATCATGGCGATACAAAGTGGCACGCCATTTTGGGTGATCGACAATCGTCCCTTCAGCGCAGGCGGCGACTACAACGCGGACGGATTGAACTATGACATTCCGGACGCGCCAAGCACCGACTTCAGCGGATCACACAGCCGACAGAGCTACATCAATGGGTTGTTCACCGCCGCTGACTTTCCTGCGCCGGCACCGGGGACCGAAGGAAACCTCAAACGCAACAGCTATCGCAATCCCGGCTTGCTCGAAGTTGACGCCAGCGTGATGAAGAATACACACCTGCCGTGGCTTGGAGAAAAAGGCGGATTGCAACTACGCTTTGACTTCCTGAACGTGATCAACCGCGTAAACCTCAACGGCGTCGATGCCTTCCTTGGTGACGGCACCTTCGGACGATCGACGTCCACGCTGCCTCCGAGGCAGATTCAACTCGGTGCCCGTATTTATTTCTAATCCTATGAAAATAGCCTGGCGAGCCGAAGCCCAGACTTGCGGCTCGCCGGGCGTTTCATACGTCTGCAGTCCGTTTCGTATCAAGAACGCTGTGACGCCCGTCTATTTCGTCCCGTAAATCACCAACGCCGGCTGATCGCCTCCGACCAGGACTTTGTGTGCGCCATTGTCGATTCGCTCTTCCTGAAAGGTGGCTACGTACACTTTTCCATTCGCCACTGTGGGCGGATTGAATTTGGCGAACATTCCCAGACGGTCCGCGGGCACGCCTGATTCTTCGGTGCTCCACAGTTGTCCGGTGGAAACGTCCGAAGCGTCAAACGCGCGTAGGATACCGAGGGTGACGAACTGGTTCGCGTCGGTGGCGAAAGGCATAGTCACCCAGGCAATTCCGCTGTTCACATCCGAGCCATTCGATGAAACGGTGATGAATCCGCCCGGCATCACGATTCTGTTTCGTTTCTTGTCGGTGGGATTGTTGGGTTGCGCCGCCAGTGGTGCGCTCTCTTTGCTTGTTCGGAACGGCGCATCCGATTCAAATTTCCACTGCGCCGCGCCGGCATCCGGAATCAGCCTGTACTGCTTCAGAAAATCTTCTTCACCCTCGACATAAACAAACATTTCGCCCGCGAGGGGCCAAATCACCGGCGCTCCATGGATGTTCCAGAAGAATTCCTCGTCGGGATTCGCAGGAGCGGGCACCTTGGGTAAAGGCGTATTTGTTACCTGGAGCGAATGCCAAGACTGCGTGGTTCCTTTACCGAGGTCGTCCCCATCCAGCAAATACATCCTTCCTTCTTTGCCTCCAGCCACCATCAGGTGGCTGCCGGGCACCGGCACGACGCCGCCCGAGCCAAGATCCGCGTCCAGTTCTTGCAGCTCCTGCCGGTTCATCGGCGAAAACCAGTCCTGCAGCTGAATCTTTCCCGACGCCACCTTCACTTTCGCAACGCTGTTGGCGATGTTTGGCATCGTCGGCTTGGAAACGTCGTACGTGCCGTCACCCGTTGCGAAGAAAACGTTGCCGCTGCCATCCGCGGTCAGCCCTGCCCCGGACATCCAGATTCCGCCGCGCCCCTGGTTGCCGTTTCCCACGCGATCCGTGAACGTCGTGGACATCGCATCCACTTTCTTCGGAGCCGCCGGATTCGATACGTCATAGGCGAAAACCCAGCCGCGATAATTCTGTTTGTCGCAGTGGCCCCCGAATGCCACGTACAGGGTGTTGTTGTCCACCAGCAGCCCGGGTCGATTGAGTTGAATATCCGGATTGAACACGATGGCCCCGTGCGGCCCGGTTACCTGGCCTGCGATGGTCACGCCGGTTCCCAGGGCCGTGCCGTCCGACAGTTGCAGCGCAAACAGTTTGTACACGTATTTAAGCGGCGGGTTGGTGCCTACCTGTGATTTTGCCACCACAAAAATGACGCCCTCTTTCGGTGTGGCAGTTTTCGTGAGCACGATGTGCGGAGTGCTGGTGATTCCCACTTCGGTGGTAATGTCCGCACATCCCTGCGCGCCAATCCGCGCATATACGTCATCGCTCGGAATCGGCGTTCCTAAGACTTTCTTGTCCGTGTGCCACAGGAATTTGTCCGAAACCGGATCGCCGGTATCCGCCGAAGTATCGTCTCCGTCGAACGCGTAGACGCTATTGTGCTGAGTCGCCACAATCACCACATTCATCGGTGTCGCGCGATTCGCGATCTTCGCCTGCGACACCACCAGGAGTTGTGCATAAATATTACCGTCCACTCTGCGGAAGGCCAGCTTCCCAAAGCTTCCGTTCTTCACATTGGCCTTGCTCAGGTGCGTCTCGTTCAGGTTTACCGCGGAACGTGTGCTGTCCATCCGCTCGGTCAGCCAATCCACCTGGGCGGAGACGCGTGCGGCACTCAACAATCCCATCGCGAATCCCACCGCGACGACCATCAGCACTTTCAGGAATCGGATCGAGTTGCGCATGATCAACCTCTTTCGTTTCACAAGAACATTCCGGATGGGCGCGTACACTTCGACGCCGTTCTGGCTCACCCCGGCCAGACATCTACCCGCTATCCAGTGATATGCCTCGAGATTTTTTGAGACGATACCAATATTTTATGTCGGCCGCAACAACCAAGTCTAAACATACAAACAATGTTACGTAGGGCGAGAGGTACTCGACCGAACACGCGAAGCATGGCGCTGGCACTCACGATCAATCCATTGAGGCTCACAGGATTGGCTGAAAGTTTTTCTAGCTGCAATTCGCAAAACCATTCACACTATTCCGCGACGCGGCAGGTGCACTTCGTTGCGAATCGCCGCTAAAGCCGCCGATGCCGCGTACCTTCCTGATCGATACCGATACCGCGTCCGACGACGCAGTCGCGTTGATCATGGCGCTGCGTTCCAGCGAAATTCGCGTCGCCGCAATAACGGTGGTCGCCGGAAACGTGCCTGTCGCCCAAGGAACCAGCAACGCGCTCTACACCGCTGAACTCTGCAACTCCGACGTTCCGATCTTCTCCGGCGCCGCCGCTCCGCTGCTCCGCTCCCTCGTCACCGCCGACTGGTTCCATGGCAAAGACGGCCTGGGCGATCACGACTACGCGCCCACAAAACGCCGCGCCGAATCCATTCATGCCGTTGACGCCATCATCGCTTCGGTCCGTGCCAATCCTGGGATCGAAGTCATCACCCTGGGTCCGCTGACAAATCTCGCTCTCGCCCTGGCGCGCGATCCGCAAATCGCCATGCTAATCTCACGCTGCGTCATCATGGGCGGCGCTCCCTGCTGCGAAGGCAACGTGACTCCCGCAGCTGAATTTAACATTTGGGTCGATCCCGAATCGGCGCGCATCGTCTTCCAGTCTGGCCTGCCGATCGAAATGGTGGGTTGGCATCTTTGCCGCGGTGCTGGCGCCCTCAATTCCCAGGACATCGACCGTGTCCTGGCCGTGAAAAATCCAATCGCCGATTTCGCGATCCGCTGCAACAGCACCGCGGCAAAGATGCCAACCCGTCATTTCGCCGTTGCCGTTTAGCGACCACCATCCCGCAAATAC
>Ga0206910_1101_pt2 | contig 16350 bp, 12 predicted proteins | sample Alteio_BWOrgHeat_77_FD_152949 | JGI IMG/M metagenome (GOLD analysis project Ga0206910, IMG submission 152949) | Enriched cells from forest soil in Barre Woods Harvard Forest LTER site, Petersham, Massachusetts, United States -... | ecosystem: Environmental > Terrestrial > Soil > Temperate forest >... | reverse complement strand
GGCCTTCGAGTTCAGCTTCTTCCGAGATGCGGCGAAATTGTCGCGCGAGATCGGTGGGATCCGTGCTGCGCTCCTGGCCGAAGGCGTAGGGAGCGAGTACCAGGGTAGAGATCAGCGAGGCCAGGAAGTCGCGGCGAGAGGCGAAGCTGGGTTTCTTATGTGGATGGTGGTGATGATGGTGGTGGTGATCATGAGCCACAGTCGGGCACCTCGTCGGGCGAGAGTCTAGCACTAAACTTGCGACAGGGACGTTGGCACGATTCTTGGTTGGCGAATCGGCAGATTGGGGAGACTGAATTGACAGCACCTGCCGGGAGACAGACGGAAGTCTATGCCACTCGGATACATTTGTGTTCTACTTGCCCGCGGATCGCGGATGGGAATCGAAGGGGATGCGTTGAATATGCTGCGATGGGTCTGGTTGTTGGTGATTTTACCGATAGGAATGGGAGTAGCGATGGTGTCAAAGGCACAGGATGAAGTTGCGGTAAATCCGGGGATCGCGAAAGTGGAGCTCGAGAATGAGCAGGTGCGGGTGGTGCGGGTGTCGTACAACGCAGCGCACCAGAGTTCGCACATGCACAGTCATCCGCCACGATTCATGGTGACGCTAACGAAAAACGACCTGAAGATGACCTCGCCGAACGGGACAACCACACTGTCGAAGCGTGAGGCGAATGCGTTTGCCTGGAGCGAGCCGGTGACGCACTCGGTAGAAAACTTAGCCGACGGTCCGATGGAAAACATCGAGATTGAGTTGAAAGCACCCAAAGGTCCGGGCGCGGCGGTGAAGCTCGATTCTGGCGAGAAAAAAGGCACGGGAGCGGAGAAGGACCCGGTGCCGGTAGAGCAGGAGCCGCATCATCATCTGGTGTTTGCCAATCAATATGTGCGGGTGCTGGAAGTGATTGTGCCGGCCGGCGAGATGACGCTGTATCACCAGCATTCGCTGGACAATGTGGCGGTGCTGTTGAGCGACGCGACGCTGAAGAATCAAGTGCCCGGTGAGGATTGGACAGAACGTCCAGTGGCGCACGGGTCCGTGGGATTTCGCGCGGGAACGAAAACGCCCTACACACATCGAATCATGAATACGGGAAATGTAGTGTTTCACGTTTTGGACGTTCAAATCTTGCCGTAACCCGATTCGCGCTCGACAGGCACGTTGCGCTCGTGGGGGCTCTCATCGAAAACGGCGCAGCAGTGCTGCTGCCCACACATAATCCAAGACACAACGCTTTTCGCACGCGCGCGGACAGGGACCTGGCGACGGGCGGTGCGGTTCGCTTGACACGTGTTGCAGGCGGGCGAATACTTGCAGCGTCCCGAAGGTTCGTTCGACGGGCGTTCGCGGTGAATCCATGAAAAAAGTGAAACGAAAGAAAGCTGCCCCCCAAAAGAGCGCGGGTGTGCTGGGCGCGGCAGGCCGCGCGAGCAAGCCTGCGGTGGTTGAGACGAACGCGGCATCGCCGGGCGCGGACAACGGGGCGAAGTTGAGTTTCAACCACGCGATGATCTACTCGACGGATGTGGAGCGCGGCATCCGGTTTTATCGCGACATGCTGGGGTTCAAGCTGATAGAGGATTTTCGGCACGAAGGCAAGCCGGTGTATGCGCGAATGCGCGCGCCGGGTGGCGACGGAACGATCGCGCTGCACCTGGCTGCGTCACCTGCCGCAGTGGCCAGCGACGGGGTGCGGTTGTATTTTGAAGTCCGCGAGCTTGATGCCTTTTGTGGATCGCTACAGAAGAAGAATTTCTACGTCACGCAGATGCCGCGGATGATGCCCTGGGGCTGGCGGCACGCGTACCTGAATGATCCGGACGGACATGAGATCAGTCTGTACTGGGCGGGCGAGAATCGGATGAAGAAGACGGTGATGAAGGCGGCGGCGAAGGCAGCTCGGGCTTAACGCACATGGGCTGGCCGCAGAGGCTGCGGGTCGCAACTCATAGCTGTTTCCCGAGGTGAAAATTATGAGGACACGGATCGCGATTGGGCTGCTGGGCTCTCTCATGTTTTCCGGCGTGTCGCTGGCTCAGGCAACAAAACCGGGAGGCGGCGCTAGTGGTGGAGGCGGGTCTACGTCAACGACGGCGCCGAAACCGACGGCGCAACCTGCCGATCCGAGCACAATGATCAATCGAGATTGGGACAAGATGAAGCAGCAAGGGCGCGCGGGAGACCGCTTGACGGGAAATGTCGACATTACCGGGGGCGCAATTCCCTGGGATCCGATCACCGTGAGCGTGATGTGCGATGGCCAGACCAAATACACAACCAACACAGATTCGAAGGGCCTGTTCGCTATCGTTTCCGATGAGGATCGCGGCCCGAACACCGTGAAAGCCGACCCCAAGCCGGTGGCTGGACAATTCGTAGGCTGCAATGCCGTTGCGGCGCTGCCGGGATTCAATTCCAGTTCGCTGCCAATAGGAGAGCGGCACGTTCTGGACAGCATGAACCTGGGGACGATTCATCTGACGCGGGAAGAAAATTCCGGTGGCAGCGCCGTGAGTGGCACGACGGCGAGCGCGCCGAAAGATGCGTCGAAGGCTTTTGAAAAGGCACGCGGCGCCTATCTGGAAAATAAGCCGGACAAGGCCGAAAAAGAGTTGCGGAAGGCCGTGCAGGATTATCCACAGTTCGCGGAAGCGTGGTACCAGCTGGGGCGCCTGCAAGAACTTGGGAATTCGCCGGAGGCGTATGGCTCGTTTTCGAAGGCGGCAGCGGCGGATCCCCAATATGTCTTGCCGCACCAGCACATGGCCATACTGGCGGCCAGCACGCAGAAGTGGCAGGACGTGGTGGACGAAACGAAGAAGGCGCTGGAACTGGACCCGCGCGGAAATGTGCACGTTTGGTATTACAGCGCGCTGGGTAACGCGCAGCTGAAGAATCTGGACGTGGCGGAGGTCAGCGCGAAGAAGGCGCTGGCGATGGATCCTTTGCACGAGGAGCCGAATACGGAGCAGTTGTTGGCGGTGGTATTGGCTGGCAAGCAGGATTACTCCGGAGCTTTGGAGCATTTGAAGAGCTGCTTGACGTACTTTCCGCCGGGACCAAATCTGGACCTGGTGAAAGAGCAGATTGCGCAGTTGGAGCCCGCGGCGAAGGCTGCGCCGAAATAAAATCCGCGATCTGATTCCTTCGAACGCGACGGCCCACGACTCAGTTGGAGGTCACGTTGCATTTTGCGTGGGGTTTTTGTGATTTGGCTCGACAACTTTCATGGAGCAACTCAGGAGACCAGTTCGCCGGTAGCTTCCGCGAAGATTTTGGTGTGCGCATCGATGTCATCTTCCGTGGTGGCGGGGCACATTAACGCCATGCTGTGAAACGGCGTCAGTAGAACGCCGCGATTGAGGGCGTAGAGGTGAAGGAAACGCTCGAGCTCGAAATCGGAGGCGGCGTAGGATTCAGCACCGTTGCGCGGTGAATGCTGCGTGAAGGTGTACTCTGCACGGCAGCCGAGCCGAGTGACGTTCCAAGGCAGGCCCCCGGAGCGAATTTGCCCAGCGACGCCTTCAGTGAAGCGTACGGCGAGCGGGATCATGTGTTCGAACGCCGCCGGCGTGAGGACATGTTCCAACGTGGCGCGCATGGCTGCCAGGGAGAGCGCGTTGCCGGCAAGCGTTCCACCGATGCCGCCTACGTCGCAGTCTTCCAGATGGATGCGCGCGGAGATGCGCTGTGCGACTTCTTCCGTGCAGCCGTAGGTGGCGCCAGGAATGCCGCTGCCGATCGGTTTTCCAAAGACCAATAAATCCGGATGAAGGTCCCATTCGCGAGTGCAGCCGCCCGGCCCGGCGCAGATCGTGTGCGTTTCGTCGGCTATCAGCAGCGACCCGTAGCGGCGTGCCAGTTCGCTTGCCGCGCGCCAATAACCGTCGTCCGGCAGAATTATGCCGACGTTGGTCATCGCCGGCTCGGCGAGAACGCAGGCGACGTCGTTCTGCTTGAGCGCGGCTTCCCAAGCGTTGAGATCGTTGAACTCGACTACGCGCGTGGTTTCAGCGGGATTTACGGGCGGACCGATGTTGCCGCGGCGTGGGCCGACGGTGCTACCGGCTGCGTCGATGATGGTCGCGAAGGATTCGTCAACCGTGCCGTGATAACAGTAGTTAAAGACGAGAATCTTGGAGCGCTGCGTAATTTCGCGAGCGATGCGAATTGCGAAACGGTTAGCGTCGGTAGCGGTGAGCGTGAATTGCCAGTAGCGAAGTCCGAAGCGACGGCGGAGTTCTTCGCCGACCCAAATCGAATCCTCCGTCGGCAGCATCAGCGTGATGCCCTCGCGAACGCGGCGCGCGACGGCGTCAACCACGATTGCCGGGGAGTGCCCGGTCATGGCGCCAGTATCGCCGAGGCAGAGGTCGATGTAGTCGCGGCCGTCTACGTCCGTGAAATGCGCGCCCTGCGCTCCCTGGACGAACACCGGAAACGGTCCGGCCCACTTTTTCATCCAGTTCATTGGCACGCCGCCGAGCAGCGACGATTGCGCGCGGGCGTAGAGTTCAGCGGAGCGGGGATGGTCGGTGATGAATCGCTGCGTTTCGCGAGCGTGGAGTCGCTCAAGCTTCCGGCGATCGATTACCGCCATACTCATCGCAGCGCGTGGATGATTTCGCGGGCGGCATTAGCGCCGGATGCACCGGTCAGGCCGTTGCCGGGATGCGTGCCGGAGCCGCAAAGAAATAGGCCGCGCACCGGAGTCTGGTAGCGAGCCCAATCGAGAACGGGGCGCATGGTGAAGAGCTGGTCGAGAGCCAGCTCGCCGTGAAAGATGTGTCCTCCGGTGAACCCGTATGAAGTCTCGAGATCTTGCGGCGTGATGACCTGCATCGAGTCTACAAGCTCGGCGATTCCCGGCGCGTATACGGAAAGTGTTTTGAGTATGGTCTCGCCGAGATCCCTCCGGCGGTTGCCCCATTCCTCGTTCCGCAATTTGTACGGCGCGAATTGCACGTAGGCCGAAAGAACGTGCTTCCCTTCCGGTGCGAGCGACGGATCAAGCAGCGTGGGGATGGTGACATCGAGATACGGCGAAGCAGAAAACTCCCCGTACTTGGAAGAATCGAAAGCGCGCTCAAGATAATCGATCTCCGGGCCAATGTGGATGCGACCCGAAAGCGCGCGGAGGAAACCGTCTGGCGCCACGGCATCAGTGAGCGCGGGGAATGCTGGCAGGCCGCTGAGCGCGAGATTCACCTTGGCGACCGTACCCGCGGAGCGCACGTTGCGAATACGGAGGGCGAACGTTGGATCGAGCTGCGAAGGATCGACCAGATTGAAGAAAGTACGCTTGGGATCGACGCCCGACACCACAGCCTCTGTGATGATTTCTTCGCCGTCCGAGAGAACCACCGACGTGACGCCGCCGTTCTTGATGCGGATGTGCTGGACCTCCGCATCGGTGCGAATTTCCGCTCCGGTGTGGCGCGCGGCATCGGCCAGCGCAGTGGAAAATGAACCCATTCCACCACGCGGAAATGCAGCCGTGCCGACAGGATGGGGGTCGGCGGCGGCTCGAAGGAGAAGCACGGCAGTGCTGCCCGCCGACCACGGGCCAAGCGCGGTTCCGAAGATGCCGCGAGCCGCAACGACAGCACGAAGCACTTCGGTGTCGAAGAACTCCGCTGCAAAGTCCGCGGCGGCCATCGGTCCCCAGCGGAGCAAGTTGAAAATGCCTTCCTTGCCCAAACCGCGCACATTGCGCCCCGTCTTCAACAGGTTCCAGAGATCTTCCGGCGAAGGCGATTCGATATCCGGTGGCGTGATGGAAGCGAGTTGGGCGCAGACTCCAGCGACCTGCTCGAGCGCTTCGGCAAACTTCGTGTAGTTCGACGCATCCTTGGCGGAGAGATGCGCAATTCCGCCTGCGGTTTTGGCGTGATCGTTGTAGAAGAGGAGAGCTTTACCGTCCGGTGTGGGAGCGAACAGTCGCGGGTCCGGATGATGGATGCGCAAACCAAATTTTTCGAGCCGCATGTCTCGCGCGATGTCTTCGCGTAACGGTCCGACAACATGCGCCAGCGTCGACACTCGGAAGCCCGGATGGAATTCCTCGGTGACGGCGCCGCCACCCACCATTTCGCGCCGTTCCAGAACGAGTGGCTTGAAGCCGCCTTTCGCCAGATAGAAGGCAGTGACCAGAGCATTGTGGCCGCCGCCGATGAGAAGAACTCGCTGTCCGATGGGCATGGCTAATTCTTCTCGTCCGCGTGCAATGGAGCCGATTCGGAATCAACGCTGGGCTCAGAGACCGGCGGCGCTGGCTGCGCAACAGTCGATGTCGGCGGAGTATTCGGCTTACGTGGAGCGGACGAACTCTTCGCGGAGCGAGCCGCCGCGGACACCTTCTGCCAATCCTTTAATATCACCTGGCTGGCGATGCGACCCGGCGCGCCCATAATTCCGCCGCCGGGATGCGTTGCGGAGCCGCACATATAAAGGTTGTCGATCGGCGTGCGGTAATATGCCCAGCCCGGTACCGGCCGCAGAAAGAAAAGCTGTTCGAGTGACAGCTCGCCCTGAAAAATGTTGCCCTGCGTCAGTCCGAACTCGCGCTCGAGATCGAGAGGGGTGAGCACCTGGCGCCCGGCGATAATTTTTTTGATGTTGGGCGCGTGCTCGGCGATGGTGTTGACGACCGTGTCGCCGAAAGCTTCGCGCTGGTCGTCCCAAGTTCCCTCGGCGAGTTTGTAGGGCGCGTACTGCACGAAACAGGAAAGCACATGTTTCCCAGGAGGCGCGACGCTGGGATCGGTCAAGCTGGGAATCACCATATCGATGTACGGACGCCGCGAGTAGTGGCCATACTTGGCGTCATCGTAAGCGCGTTCCATGTAGTCGATGCCCGGCGAAATCGAAATCGCGCCGCGCAAGTGCGCACCCGGGCCTGGCATGCACTTGAAATCGGGCAGCCCATCCAGCGCCATGTTCACTTTGCCGGACGAGCCGCGGTATTTGTATCGGCGCACGCCTTCCAGAAAATCGCCCGGCAGTTCGTTGGGCTGCAGAAATTTCTCGAACGTCAGATGAGGATCAACGCTAGACGAAACCACTTTGGCGGAAATTTCTTCACCCGATTTCAGTACCACGCCCGTCGCGCGCCCATTTCTAACCAGAATCCGGTCGACCGGCACTTGTGTGCGGATTTCGACGCCGGCCTCGCGAGCTGCCGCGCCGATCGCATTCGAAATCGCCCCGGTGCCGCCCCGGCTGAAGCCCCAGGAACGAAACGCGCCGTCGATCTCCCCCATGTAGTGATGCAGCAGCACATAGGCCGTACCGGGCGAGCGAATTCCCAGAAACGTGCCGATAATTCCCGACGCCGACATCGTGGCCTTTAACACGTCGGTCTCAAACCACTGATCCAGAAAGTCCGCCGCGCTCATGGTCATCAACTGCACCAGCGTATAGCGTTCGTCGGACGACAAGCTGCGGAAGCGCTGCATCAGGAAATGCAGCTGCTTCAGGTCACGCGGGTGAAGCGTCGTTGGATCGGGCGGGATCATCGAAAGCAGCGGCTTCACAAAGCGGCACATCGGCGTCATCATCTTCGAGAATTCGTCGTACGCCTCGGCGTCCAGCCGCGAATGTCTCCGGATTTCGCGCTGCGTGCGCGCGTGATCGTTCATGCGCCACAGGTAGTCGCCGTTTGGCATCGGCGAAAACGTGCCGTCCAGCGGCAGAATCTCCAGTCCGTGCCGCGGCAAGTCCAGCTCCCGAATGATTTCAGGTCGCAGCAAGGAAACTACGTAAGAGCACTCCGAGAAAAGAAATCCGGGAACGATCTCTTCGGTAACCGCGGCTCCTCCCAACACGTGTCGCCGCTCCAGCACCAGCACTTTCTTCCCGGCTTTCGCCAGATACGCGGCGTTCACCAGCCCGTTGTGGCCGCCGCCGATCACAATCACGTCATAGTGCTGCGCCATTCGCAAAATACTCCGTGAAAATTCCGCAATGTGAAGAAAAACGGTGCGTCTGGAAGATTCGTTATTCTACTGACAGTACATTCGCCACACAAGCCACCGGCTGAAGCTGCGGTCGCTCCCCGGAAAGAATTCGTGGGACTACTTTGCCGCCGGAGGATAGGGTGGCGGAATCGTGGCGAATCCCGGCGCCGCGGTCTTAAGGTTTGGCGTCGTGGAACCCTTCGCATCGCCAATCGCCCAGCGAATTCCGCCGGCCAGCAAATTTAGATGGAACGGGTTCTGCCAGTTCTCCGAGCGATCGCCGATCGCCGTGTAGAAGACTTTGCCTTTCCCATGCATCCGCGACCACACCACCGGATACGGCGGCCGCTTGTACGCATTCCCGTTCATCGTCGAAGTATCCAGCGTGCAGATCACGTGCAGGTCCGGCGCGAAATCTTTCAGCGAATACCATTCCTCTTCCAGGCTTACGGGAGACTGCACTCCCTCCAGACCTGGAAATTTCGGATCGTCGATAGTCATGTTGGTGGTCTGCAGACGGGGATCCTTGTCTTGCCCGTGAATGATGAATTCGCCGCCAATCATGCGGATGTAAGGATCGGATTGATCGCCATGTGCGATGTAGCGGTTTGAAAGATCTCTCGGCGGATCGGGCGGCGTATGAAACGTATCGGCGGCCGCGTGCACGCCGACAAAACCCATTCCTCCGTGGATCGCGTCCAGAAATGTCTGTTTGCCCTGCACCGACATCGGCGGATTCTTGTCGTTACCTTCGGTCGTCAGGTCGCCAGTGGTGAAAAACACCACTGCGGCGTAGTTATGGAATTCTTTGGAGTCGAAGATGCGGCCGTCCTTAGAGGCGGTCAACTCGAAATTATTCTTAGCGGAAAAATCACGCAGCGCCGCTTCCATGATCGAAGGCTTGCCGTCCACCACCTTGATCGCCGTATGCTCGAATCCCGACGATTTCGTAAACAACAGCACGGGCTTCGGCTTTGCCGCAAATACCGGCCGTGAAATCACCAACCCGGCGCCCACCGCCGCCGTAGTACGCAAAAAATCCCGCCGAGTCGAGCGTGATCGCATCAGAAGTCTCCCGCGCTGCGGCTATCTCCCCAAACCACCGCAATTTTCGCCGCAACATCCGCGTTAGTGTACTACACGCCAGTAGAATGTAGGCGCTGGGCTATCGTCAGGCAAGCCGCCAAACGCAGACCAGTCCTTGCCGCCGTCTCCGCTCGCTTCTATACTTTCGCAGCATTCACCGGGAGACGACCGTGCCAGTAGGTACCGCATTTCACGAACGCACCAAAGCCCTCTGCGAAAGCCTCAACTATCGCGAGTGGTCCGGTTATTACACCGTCGGCGTCTACGAGATGCACCATGAGCACGAGTACAACGCCATCCGCAACTCCGCAGCGCTGATCGACATCTCTCCACTCTTCAAATATCGTGTCACCGGTCGCGACGCCACCAAGTTCGTCAACCGCGTCATCTCCCGCGACATCACCAAAGTTAGCGTCGATCAAGTGATTTACTGCTGCTGGTGCGATCCCGAAGGCAAAGTCATCGACGACGGCACCATCACGCGCCTCGGCGAAAACGATTATCGCTGGACCGCCGCCGACCCTAGCCTCCGCTGGTTTCAGCAAAATGCGCTCGGCCTCGATGTACGCATCGAAGACATCTCCGAACAAGTCGCCGCGCTCGCCCTGCAAGGGCCCACCTCGGGCAGGCTGCTGAAGTCCATAGCCGACGCCAACGTCGCAGATCTCAAGTATTTTCGCGTCACTCACGGCAAAATCGCCGGCGTTCCAGTCGACATTTCCCGCACTGGATACACCGGCGATCTCGGATTCGAAATTTGGGTTCCCTGGAAAGACGCTCTGCGCGTATGGGACAAGCTCATGAACGAAGGCGAAGTTTTCGACGTGCATCCCGCGGGGATGATTGCGCTCGACATCGCCCGCATTGAGGCCGGCCTGATCCTGATCGAGGTCGACTACACTTCCAGTAAGAAAGCCGTGATCGAATCGCAAAGATACTCGCCGGCGGAAATCGGTCTGGGAAAGCTCGTGGATCTGAAGAAAGAAAGCTTCGTGGGCCGCGATGCGCTCGCGGCAGAAGCGAAAAAGGGCGCAGCGCGCTCTCTAGTCGGTCTCGAAATCGATTGGAACGAAGTCGAAGCCCTCTACGACAAGATTGGCATGGCCCCGCAGGTGCCCAGCACGGCGTCGCGCGTCGCCGTTCCTGTATACCGCGGCGGCCGCGTCGTTGGTAAAGCCACATCCACTACCTGGTCGCCCACGCTGAAGAAAATGATCGCGCTTGCCTGCGTCGAGCGCCACAACGGTTCAGTAGGCGCCACGCTCAACATCGAGATGACGGTGGAAGCCGTCCGCCACACCGTGGGAGCAAAGGTAGTCCCGACGCCTTTCTTCAATCCGCCGCGCAAGACTTCAGTTCCAACAGGCTGAGGCGGCACTCTTCCCACAAATCCGACCATAGCGCGATTCAGTTGGCGACGGCGTAGGTCTCGGCCGAGGACAGCATTTCATCCAGCATTTGCCGGTCCAGCAGCTTTCCGCGCAAGAAAATCGCGCGAATTTTCTCTATGTTTCCGATGTCGTCCAGGGGATCCGCGTCGAGCAGAACAAAATCCGCGCCTTTCCCCTTCTCGATCGTCCCTTGCGAATCGAGCTTTCCCAGAAAGTCCGCGGGATTCTTGGTGGCCGATTGCAGCGCCTGCATCGGCGTCAAACCTGCCCTCACCATCAGCCCCAGTTCTTCATGCAATGCGAAACCCGGAACAACGTACGGGGCTGCCGAATCTGTTCCGGCCATTATTGGTACTCCAGCAACCTGCATCTGCTTCACCACTTGCATGGATCGCGCCAGCAACTTTTCTCTAAGCGCGAACTCTGCCTGAGTTGCAAACTCATCCTGCTTTCGCGCGGCACTCTCCCAATTTTGCGCGATCGATGCTGGTATGTACTTCAGCGTGTCTTCGGTCGCAGACCGAGCCTCCGCAGTCGGGAACGCGTCTTCGCGCAGCAAAATCAGCGTGGGAGTGTGCCACGTGCGGTTGCGCACAAACGTGGCGATCAGCCTTGCCGTGTTGCGATCGGACTGCGTCGCGGCGAGTTCGCGTTCCCAGGCCACCTCGCGAGAGTGAGATCCCGAAGGCGTGGAGTATTTTGGCGTAGGCTGCGTCTGCTCGCGGATCAGTCGCGGCTCGTCGCTGGCGCATGATCGCAGCACACCGGTCAGGTGCTCGATGCTGCGCTGCCCCGCGTCAGAAGCCTCAAAAGCGGTGACGCGATCGGGTACGTGGCCGACAAAGCTGATGTGCTCGCGCTTCGCGGCCGCAGCAATCGCGAAATAAGCATCGCGATTCAGCACGGATTGCACCTTGATGAAATCGACGCCCTGCTGCACCAGGGTGTGCACATCTTCCGACGCCTGGGTGGCGTTGGTCACCACCAGCGACGGCTGGAACGAGGGTGGACTGCCGTCGAGATATGGCCCGGCGAAAAATATCTGCGGCCCGATGCGTTTGCCATGCTTGATGTCGTCGCGCAACGGCTTGAGCGATTCCATATAGCCGCCCATGTCGCGAACCGTGGTAACGCCGTTTGCGATTAGGAGCGGCAGCATAAACTTTCGGCTGCCATTCGGTTCCTTCGATCCGGTCAAGTGCAGATGGGCGTCCACCAACCCCGGAATCAGGAATTTCCCGGTGGCGTCAATGACGGTGCTGTATTCCGGAATTTTGGTGGTCGCGAAAGACCCTATCGCGGCGATCGTTTCGCCGTCGAGCAATACGGTCATGTCTCGCTGCACCGCCGAGCCCGTGGCGTCGATCACGCTCACATGAGTGATCGCGATAGGGGGCACTGCGGGACGAGGCGCATGGGAGCAGCCCGCGAGAATCAGGCCGGGGGTAAGCGCGAATGCAAACCAGGTTGACGTTTTTCTTGCGTGCACGATCAAGCTTTGGATGCGCCAGAGCGATCAAACGACATATCGCCTGCTTTTACTGCGCCAATCGATTGTATTTCTTGAGCACCGCTTGCAGCTGGTCGTGCGGCAGTGCTCGCACGCGATGATTCTCGATTCCCGTCATTGTCTCCGCCGCCACCATCGCATTGATGATCGCTTCCTCCACCGATTGCACCGTGGCGGAAAAAACCGGCTCGATCTTGTCGTTCGGCAACATTTTCAGATCCACAACGCGATCGTTCGCGCTTGCTCCCGGATTCGCCGTCGAGAACGCAATGAAGATGTCACCCGAACCGTTGCCTGAAATGCTGCCGTCCCGCCCAAGGCCCAACGAAACCCGCCGTGCCAGCCGCTTCAGCTGATGCGACATCAGCGGCGCATCCGTCGCCACCACCACGATGATCGATCCGCGATCCTGACCCGCAAACGCGGTGCTGGCGTACGGATCGTCAGAATCGATTTCTCGCCCGACCGGAATCCCCGCGATCCGCAAATTATTTTTCGTGCCGTAGTTGCACTGTACCAGTACGCCCACGGTGTACGCCCCGTCACCTTTCACTTCAAAGTGGCGCGACGCCGTCCCGATGCCGCCCTTGAATCCGTTGCAAACCATTCCGGTCCCACCGCCGACGCTGCCCTCACTGACCGCGCCGGCCGTCGAGGTATCGATCGCGCGGAAAGCGTGCTCCGGCTTAACGTGAAATCCATTCGCGTCGTTCAGCCAGCCGTCCCACGTTTCCGCAACCACAGGCAACGACCACCAATACCCGCTGGGATCAGGCTGCCCGTGCGCGACGCGCCACTGGATCACCGCATCGCGCACCACGCCGACGCTGTGCGTGTTCGTGATCATCACCGGGCCTTCCAGAAATCCCGATTCCTCCACCCAAGTCGTGCCCGTCATTTCGCCGTTGCCGTTTAGCGACCACCATCCCGCAAATACGGGAGTATTCATCGAATCTTTCCCTCGCGGCAAAATCGCGGTGACGCCCGTGCGCACCGGCCCCTTGCCGATCTGCAATTTCCCTTCGCCGGAGATCAACGTCGTATGGCCGACGGTGATGCCGGGCACATCGGTGATCGCATTGAGCGGCCCTGGCGTCCCGTCAAACGGCACGCCCAGATCCCGGGCGCGCGGTTTCTTATGCCCGGTATCCTGCGCACAAATTGCAGAAACGCTGGTGATCGACACGCAAACGCAGAAAAAGAATCGAAGAACGGCGGAGCGCATTCGTTTTCTCTCCCCAGGTAAAAAATCAAGATAAAAAATTAAGACAAACGATCAAGCGAGACACACAGCGGAAACAAGATCAGGAATGCGATGAGCGTCCGGCGCCGAATACCTTGGCGACGGCCGACTCCAGAGCCCGGAAGATTATCGCAGATTCCTCGCGCGTGATCGTAAAAGGTGGCGCAAGAAGCACATGATCGCCGCGCTCGCCGTCCACACAGCCCTGCGTGGGATAGACGAGCACATTTTCCTCCAGCACAGCCTGCCGAACGCGCTCGGCAATGTTGTCTTCCTTCGGAAACGGCTCGCGCGTAACTTTGTCCTTTACGAATTCCACGCCGAGAAGCAAACCGAGCCCGCGCACATCGCCAACGTTCGGATGCGCTGCCAGGCGACCAAGCTGCGCTTTCAAGTCGTCACCGGCCGCCACCACGCGCTCAAAAAGTTCATGCCGCTCCGCGTAATCGAGCACCGCATTGCCCGCGGCAGTGGTCACCGGATGCGCCTGATACGTGAATCCATGCTGGAACGCAGCCGATCCCCGTTCGAACGCCTCGACGACGTGAGGCGCGACTATCACCGCGCCAAGCGGCGCGTAACCGCTGGCGATCCCCTTCCCAGTCAGAATCATGTCCGGTTCGACATTCCAGTGCGCCACCGCGAAGGCCTTTCCGGTGCGGCCCATTCCACTCATCACTTCGTCGGCAATCAACAAAATTCCGCGGCTGCGGCAAATCTCTGCGATGCGTTGGGCGTACCCATCCGGCGGCACCGCTGCTCCGAGCGTCGCTCCCACGACAGGCTCGAAAGCAAATGCGGCCACGCTCCCCGAATCGTTGTAATCCAGAAACAAATCCAGATCGCTCGCACACTCTAAGCCGTATTCGGAAAGACTCTTCCCTGCAGGACGCCGATAGCTGTAACACGGCGCCACATGCCCCCACTCCGCAAGCATCGGCTGATACGCCACGCGTCGCGCTAGGTTGCCGCTGACCGTCATCGCCCCCATCGTGCTCCCGTGATAGCTCTGTCGCCGCGAGACGACGCGATAGCGTTGACCGTCCCCCTGCTCCAGATGAAACTGCCGCGCCAGCTTGATCGCGCTTTCCGTCGCCTCCGATCCACCAGAGGTGAAATAAACGCGTCCGCCATCCCGAAAATTCGGCGGAGCAAGCGCCAGCAGGCGTGCGGCAAGCTTTTCCGCCGGCTCCGAATGAAATTGCGAAGTATGCGTGAAGGCAATCCGCGAAGACTGCTCCGCCATCGCCTGCCCGATCTCGGCAACACCGTGCCCGATACTCACGACCGCAGCCTGGCCAGCGGCATCGAGCAAACGCCGTCCATCAGCCGTATAAATCCAGCAACCCTCGCCGCGCACCGCGACTGGGAATGACTTCCGTAGATTTCGCGAGAATAAGGACGGACTGGTCGACATTTTTGCGCTCGATTGTAACAGAACGCCAGCGTGCTCCTTCCAAGTGTGCGGCGACCACCTGTGGTACGCTGGCGCGATTTTTGCTCGAGGGCACATCGCATGAACTGCGCAGCTTGGATTCGCGCAACGTGAACAGCGGCAAGACTGAACGCGCCCCAAAAACGCCAGCCGTCGCACCTGCGGAATCATCTAGCCTCGTGCGCACCATCGGCCGCTGGAGCCTCACCGCTTTGATGATCAATTCCATCATTGGCAGCGGGATTTTCGGCTTGCCCTCGGTCGTCTCCGGCCGCGTGGGTCACTGGGCCCCGCTCGCCTACCTGATCGCCGGAATCGGCATGGCCATCATCACCGGTTGCTTCTGCGAAGTCTCTTCGCAATTCCGCGAAACCGGCGGCCAATATCTCTACGCTCGCACCACTCTCGGAAAATTCTGGGGCATCCAGATCGGCTGGCTTACCTGGCTCTCTCGCATCGCCGCCGCTTCCGGCACCGCCAACCTTTTCACCACATACTTGGGTCAGGTCGCGCCGCGCGCTACCCACCCTTTGCCCCGTGCACTGATCCTGACCGCCCTGATCGGCGTACTGGCTGCCGTGAACTATGTGGGCGTGAAATCCGGCGCCCGCTTCAGCGATTTCTTCACCGCCACAAAAGTGTTGCTGCTCTCCGCCTTCGTGATTTCTGGACTGGTGTGGATCAAGATGCATGGCGCAGTGCAACCCGCCCCGTTGACACACGTGATCGACGCACGCGACTGGCTCGAAGCGATCCTGGTGTTGGTGTACGCCTACGGCGGATTCGAAGCCGTCCTGCTCGCCACCGGCGAGATGCGCGACCCTCGGCGCGACGCTCCCTTTGCGCTGCTCGCAGGCCTTGCCGTTGTCGCGGTGATCTATTCGCTGATCCAGGTAGTGATCACCGGTACGCTGGTGAATCCCGCGGCCACAATGAAACCAATCGCCGAATCCGCGGGGCACATTTTCGGATCGGGCGCCGCAGCGCTGATCGCTCTCGGCGCGCTGGTGTCGATCTACGGATACTTGAGCGCAAACATGCTGCACACACCGCGCCTGACCTTCGCGATGGCCGAGCGCGGGGAATTCCCTGCAATTTTCGCGCGCATTCACCCGCGCTTCAAAACGCCGTACTTCTCGATCCTTCTCTACACCGCCCTGACTCTGGCGTTCACGCTCTGGGGGAATTTTCGCTGGAATATCACCCTTTCCGCGATTGCGCGGCTGTTTACCTACAGCTCCGGCGCGATTGCGCTGCTGGTTTTGCGCCGCCGGGCACCGCATGCCGATGCGTTTCGCCTGCCGGGCGGACGCGTTCTGGCGGTGGTCGCAATTTTGTTCTGCGTGGTGCTGCTGGTGCGCGCTCCGATGAGCAGCTCCGGGGTGGTCATCGCGACCGCGGCGCTCGCAACCGTAAACTGGGCGGCGGTTCGCACGAACGTGCCAACCGCAACGCCTGACGCCGACGGGAGGAGCGCATGAGCATGAAACGTAGCGGTACGAGCTGGATGCCCGCAGACGAATATGGCAGGCAAATGCCGAAATTTTCCGTCAACCTGCTCGTCCGCGATGTGCAGGCCTCTCTGCCCTTTTATCGTCACGTCCTCGGCGCGAAAATCCAATACGCCGACGAGGATTTCGCGGCCCTCAGCCTGGCGGGCTTCGAATCCGCCGTAGGCGTACACCAACACCAGGATCGCTTCGAGCCAGTCGCGTGCGTCGAT
>Ga0206910_1109_pt1 | contig 16356 bp, 15 predicted proteins | sample Alteio_BWOrgHeat_77_FD_152949 | JGI IMG/M metagenome (GOLD analysis project Ga0206910, IMG submission 152949) | Enriched cells from forest soil in Barre Woods Harvard Forest LTER site, Petersham, Massachusetts, United States -... | ecosystem: Environmental > Terrestrial > Soil > Temperate forest >... | reverse complement strand
CATACCAGCAAAAGCTTTAAAACTGGGTCGCTCCATAGCATCTTCGTATGTTTTACTTTTGTCGATGACTGCCTCTACTTCATTTAACACAAGCTCATTATCTATTTTAAGTATTTCTTCGATCAAGTACAATTTTCTTGTCTCTAAATACATCTCCTCATTATTACCGCTCTAATACCTTCCGCTATGCCTGCCAAATATCACACTCAATATACCGAGAATAATATCTACGACCCCGCCTATCACCGCACCTACCAAACCGAATACACCTGAAATTATTTTACCTACAAAATAAAATATCAAGACAATAGCCAATATCACTAATAGTATGTAAAGCATACGCTCAGTTTTTTTAAATTAAAAATGCCAACCCATTATAGCCATCAGCGTCACCAGTAGTATGTTCACCATACTTATAGGTAACAAATATTTCCATTCTAAGGTCAGCAACTGATCAACACGCAGGCGCGGGAATGTCCAGCGGAACTGCATGATGATGAATATGATAAAAAACGTTTTTCCTAAGAACCAAATGGAGGATGGTATAAAGTCCATGATGTGGTTGAACGCTTGCCAACTACCAATATGGAACGGCATCCAGCCACCCAGAAATAAAGTAGCTGCAATAGCAGATACAACAAAAAGGTTGATATATTCTGACAATAAGAACATAGCAAATTTCATCCCTGAATATTCGGTATGAAACCCCGCCGTAAGTTCCTGTTCCGCCTCTGTAAGATCAAAAGGGGCACGGTTAATTTCAGCGGTAGACGCGATAACGAATATGACAAAAGAAATGATAACTGGAATATGCCCTTTGAATATCCACCAGCCATTTGCCTGGCTCATCACTATGTCAGACATCTTTAAACTACCCGTAAGGATAACAATAGAAATTATGGACAAACCAATAGAAAGCTCGTAGCTCACTATCTGCGCCCCGCTACGCATAGCGCCAAGCAGAGAATATTTGTTATAACTGCTCCATCCTGCCATCAATATTCCTATCACGGCTATAGAAGAAATAGAGGTTACATACAAGACCCCTATACTCATGTCCCAGATCTGAAGGTCTTTAGCGAATGCTATAGGGGCCATCACCAACATAGATGTTACCACAACAATAACAGGCGCAAGGTTGAAAAGGAATTTATCGGATGAGTCTGGGGTAAGCCCTTCTTTAAATAATAGCTTCACTGTATCCGCTACTATTTGCAGTGAACCTTTAGGTCCCACACGGTTAGGGCCTAACCGCAACTGCATAAAACCCGCAACCTTGCGCTCCATATACCCAAGGAAAAAACACAAAGGCACAAGGAACAAAATGAGACAAACACCCGCTATAACCATCTCGGTCACTAAAGCTGCCATTCCATCACCCATTGCGCTGATAAGCCCCGCATGGATATAATTGGCAAGTGACGAAAAACTAATTTCAAGTAATGATCTCAATTTCTTATTTTTTTATTCGGTCTCAATATGTATATCAATATCTCTTTCTCTTATAATTCAATTATCTGTCAATATCCGGTATCACGAGGTCTATCGTAGCCATTATCGCCACCAGATCCCCGATCTTCGAGCCCCTCGCCATATGATCTAAAGCGGAAAGGTTTGAAAAATTGGGCGAGCGGTATTTTATCCTGTATGGAGAGGCAGCGCCGTCACTCACTATATACACACCCAACTCTCCCCTCGCTGTTTCCACACGCTGGTAAAATTCCCCTTTCGGCAGTTTTATCACATTCTTTGTCTTGGCCTGAAAATCTCCTTCAGGAATATTGTCTATCAACTGCTCTATGATAGACACAGATTGCGACATCTCCCGCATACGCACCATATATCGCGCATAGCAATCACCCCCGGTATCTAATATCTCTTCGAATTGCACTTTTTCATAACCATCATAAGGGAACCATTTCCTTATATCACAACTCACACCCGATGCCCTTGCCGTCGGGCCACTGCAACCGTAAGAAATAGCATCCTCTGCAGAAAGATAGCCTACCCCTTTGGTCCTGTTCTCAAATATCACATTCCCGGTCAGTATATCGTAGTATTCATGCAGGTTATCCTTCACTTGTTTCATCACATCCTTCACCCTTTTCTGAAAATTAGGATGAATATCGTACATCACACCACCCGGCACCATATAGTTTTGAGTCAGCCTCGCGCCGCAGGTCTCTTCCATTATTTCCATTATCGCCTCCCGTTCACGGAAAGCATAAAAGAAAGGTGTTACAGCACCAAGGTCAAGGCCCGTACAGCCCCACCATAGTTGATGAGAAGAAAGCCTGGTTAGTTCTCCCATCAGTATGCGTATCGCCTGTGCGCGGGGTGTTGCCTCTATTTGCAATCCTTTCTCCACACACAAAGCGCAAGCCTCATTATTGATATGCGCACTGAGATAATCCATGCGGCTGGTAGCGAAAATAAAATTGCGATAGCTGAGGTTCTCCGACATCTTTTCTATAGAACGATGGATATAACCCAAATGAGGCTGCACCCTTTTTATGGTTTCCCCGTCCAGCCATATCTTCAGATGCAAAACACCATGCGTAGAGGGGTGTTGCGGACCCATATTTATGATGAATTCGCCATCCTCCGTTACAATATTTTCACCCATCAGGTTCATATCTCTATCATATTTTCATCCACATAATTTTTTCTAAGGGGCCATCCGGGCCAGTCCTCATCAAGGAACAATCTGCGCATATCAGGATGGTTCAAAAACTTCACGCCAAACAGGTCATATACTTCCCGCTCATGGAAAATAGCCGTTTTCCATATACCCGATACCGTTTCTATTTCGGGGTTCACGGTATCTGCTATCTTCGCTTTTACCACAAGTATATGTTTAAGCTCTTTAGACATCAGGTGATACACCATCATCAGGTGGTCTTTCCAGTCTATACAAGTAAGGCAAAAGAGATAATTAAAGTCAAACTCCTTGTTTGTGCGAAGGGTCTGCATCAATGGGAGCATATCTCCCGAAGCAACGATTACATTCAAAAATTCCCCTGTCTCGTCAAATGTAGCTGTAGGCAGGAGTGCAGTAAGAGACGCTTTCAATTCTTCCTTGCTCATTTATCTTTCTCCGCTTTTTTTCCAAAATAGGTTTCGTGCTTTATTTTTTCCTGTAGCGTTATCATGCCATGCAGCAAAGCCTCAGGTCTTGGCGGGCATCCCGGCACATATACATCTACGGGTATCACATGGTCCACCCCTTTCACAACCGAATAGGTATTATAAAAGAAAGGCCCCCCCGAAATGGTACAGGCCCCCATTGCTATCACATATTTGGGGTCTGGCATCTGGTCGTACAGGCGTTTCAATACCGGGGCCATTTTTATAACAATGGTCCCTGCCACTATTATCAGATCGGCTTGCCTCGGGGTAGCACGTGCCACCTCAAAACCAAAGCGCGACCAATCGTATTTAGCATCTGCAGCGCTCATCATTTCTATAGCGCAGCAACTCGTCCCGAACACCAAAGGCCATAAGGAATTGGCCCTTGCCCAATTTATGGCATCATCCAGTTTAGTTACCAGTATACCACCATCTGCTGTTTCATGTATTTGTCCTGGGAAAACCAGTTTATCCTTTACATCCATTTTAGTGCCCCCTTTTTCCATGCGTATAATAAGCCCATAAAAAGTATGAACATGAATATGATTATCTCAACAAAAGCCATCATCCCTATTTTCCGCACTACCACGGCCCAGGGATACATGAATACCAGTTCCACGTCGAAAACAAGAAAGATAAGAGCGAACAAATAATACCCTACGTGAAATTGTATCCACGATGTGCCGGTAGTAGGGATGCCACACTCATAGGGTTCTCCTTTGGCTTTGTTCTTAGACGATTTGGCAATTGCTTTGGAAAGCAGGATACCACCTCCCGCGAAAGCTATGCCACAAATAGTTAATAATATCAATGCCGCCGGGCCCATCTCAAAAAATTTCAGGGTCAAAAAAAAGAATAAATACAGTAACTTATCATGACCAAGATCATGCATAAATTATCTGCAACAATATAACAATAAAATTTGAATTTTATATAGCCTCAACAAATATGCAATATTTCTACCAATCAAATCGAACGGACGCTCAATAATGATAAGGAAATGATCTTCTACATTTTATAACTCAATAAGATACTTACTCACAACTTCTGTCCAAAAGAATTATTTATTTTATATTTACCCATACCAAACCATATTCGCGGGAACAATGTCTTATTAGGTTCATTTACATCAATGTTCCGGGTTTATGCCTATGTCACAATTATTTAAAATATAACCCATGACTAAACTAAAATACCTTTTCGCCATTATACTATCCCTACTTATATCAACGGCCCATGCCCAGATAGACACACTCTTTTGGTTTGCGGCACCTGAAGTTTCCCAGGATGGCCCAGCCAACGATTTTGACAGGCCGATCGTACTGAGGATGACCGCCTTTACGCAGCCTGCCACTGTAACAATAAGCCAACCTGCCTGTACAGGATGTATGCCAACGCAAACTATAAACATCCCCGCAGGTGGTACTAGCTCTCTCGACCTCACGCAATGGATCGATTCCATAGAGAACAAACCCGCCAATACCGTTTTAAACTATGGCATAAAAATACAGTCCACCTCCCCCATCAGCGCCTATTATCACGAAGTAAGTACCCAATGCACATGCAATCCTGAGTTCTTTGTCTTAAAAGGACAAAACGCAATGGGAACGGATTTCTGGATACCATCTCAGAATTTCCTGAGCAATGACCCCGGCTATACCCCAACTCCTTATTCGTCTTTCGATATAGTGGCTACGCAAAACAATACCGTTGTCACCATCACACCCTCCAATAATATTGTGGGGCACACCGCTGGTACGCCATTTACTGTCACTTTGAACCTCGGGCAGACCTATTCTGCAACGGCTGCCAGCCAGGCAGCGGCGCTCCATTTACAAGGCTCACGCGTCACGTCTAATAAACCGATAACGATAAATGTAAAGGACGACCTCTTGAATGGCGGTGTTTACGGCGGTTGTGCGGATCTTGCGGGCGATCAGATAGTGCCCACAAGTGTGGTTGGCACGGAATATATAGCTATGAGTGGTTCGCTGAATGCACCCGGCGACCAACTATTCATCACCGGCACACAAAACGGGACGACCATTTCTCAAAATGGCAGTTTGGTCACTACTATCAATGCAGGGCAAACATACCAGCTAGCTGTGGGAGGGCCATCCACTTATATACAAACATCAAAGCCTGCCTATGTTTACCAGCTAAGTGGCATTGGCTGCGAGATGGGTTCTGCAATATTGCCATCTATAGTTTGTACGGGCAGCAACTCCGTTTCTTTCAATCAGTGCACCAATCTCAGCCTGTATATCAACCTCATGGTAAAAAATGGTGGCCAGGGAAATTTTCTGCTCAATGGCGCGGCCGGTGTCATCACTCCGGCACAATTCTCTGCGGTGCCCGGCACAGCAGGCGTATGGTATGCTGCCCACATTTCCTTGTCAACTACCACCTACCCGCAAAACTCCGTTATTTCCATTACCAATAGCTCCTCTTTATTTCAATTGGGCCTCCTTACAGGGAGCGTTATGACGGGTACCGCGTTTGGCTACTTCAGCAACTTTGGAGGTCTCGCCCCCAATGTCAGTTCTAATGGGCCGGTTTGTAAGGACTCCACCATCCGTCTTTTTGTTGATACTATTGCGAATGCTAATTATAGTTGGACAGGGCCAGGGAACTTTACAAGCACGCTACAAGATCCTGTTATCATCAATGCGACATCTGCAAATGCCGGCACATATACCCTTAGTGTTACTGCAAATGGTTGCTCTGCTACCGAAACAGTTTCAGTAGCTGTCATCCCTGACACTACATCCACCCAAACCATAAATGTCTGTTCTGACTCTACCATAGTATTTGCAGGACAAACCCTCGATTCATCCGGCACTTATACACATCATTTTACTTCTGCCGCCGGCTGCGACTCTTTTGTTACTCTTAATCTGACCTTCAACCTGCCGCCAGACCCCATATCTCTTGTCGTCGATCCCTTAGGTTGTATCGGTCAAAAAATGAATATCTCTGCCAATGAAAAAACACAGAATAGCAGCTATGCGTGGTCGTTTGATAACGGGAATGTGGTTTCGGGTTCAGGCCAGGGACCTTATGTTATTACATGGTCTTCAGCAGGTATTAAAGATATAACCGTTACAGCATCAAACCCATGCGGTACTGTTTCCTCAACCGACTCACTCACTATCAGCCTTCCTCCTGTGGCAAAGATCACCAATGTCAGTAAACAAGACATATGTGGTGGAGATTCGGTTCAGCTTACTGCTTATTTCGCTAGAGGATATGTTTATAAATGGCAGCCTGATGCCGACTTCCCCTATGCACAAACCGCCCAGGTAACGGCTATCCTGAGCACAGCCGCCAATGTCATTTTAAAGGTCACCGATAGTGCAGGTTGCGTAGCTACAGATAGTACATATATCTCTGTTGACCCATGTTGCCATGTCTCGGTACCTAATGCGTTCTCTCCTAATAAAGATGGTAAGAATGATGTTTACAGGATAATAACGCTCAGCCATGACAAGCTGATCCTTTTCAGGATAGCAAATCGCTGGGGGCAGATAGTTTTTGAGACCACCGATCTGAGCAAAGGATGGGATGGCACATTCAATGGCGCAGAGCAGGAGATAGGCACCTATTTTTATATACTCCGATATGTATGCGTAGACGGACGCGTAGTGGAACAGAAGGGCGACCTTACTCTTATCAGGTAATATTACCCTATTTTGGCCGAGATCCGCAGTGGGCGGCATCATATACCTATCTTTCAAAAAATAATTTTACCTTTATTCCCGGATAAGTTTATGAAAAATATATTTAACAAAAAGGGCAGCGTCATGTTAATTATGTTTTTCATCATTTCGTCCTCTGCTGTCTTTTTATATTTTTTTGCTTTAAAGGTTGACCGCAGATACAGCGATCTGATAGAAACAGAATCAGAGATCAGCACCAATATCTATAGTATAGCCAGTATCCACAGCCGGAATATCAATATTCTGTTCAATGCACTGTATACCGATCAGCCGGATTCAATTTTAAAATACAAGAGCGAATGGGAAACCAATATTGCTAAGAGCGCATCCTTTCTCGATAAACTTTCAAAACAAATATTTCTGACCGGGCAAGATAAAGAGCCTGTCAATGACCTGGCCTCACTGGAAAAAAACCATACCGAGCTCTGCATGAACTTTTTTGACATAAAGAACACGAAAGGCAAAGACACGGCCTTCGTTTTTTTGAGAAAAAAGGTGAACCCGTCTTATCGCACCTACAGGGACAAGTTAGAGATGCTCCTGAATATCAATAACAGAAAGCTTTTGGAGATAAGTCAAAAATTGACTGTGGAGAACCAAAAAACCGGATTGATCTATCTTACCATCGGTGCTATCCCATTTTTTTTCCTGCTTATCTATTTTTTATCCGGTTTTGCACTCATCATCTACCTCGCATTTCAATACTTTCGGTCCGACAATACATAAATTTCCTGGTCTTGTCTTTGTGCCTTTTCCCTTACAGATACCATCCCTTCTTAAAAAATGTATCTTTATAAGGAAATAAATGTCCTGTATGAAGAAAACACTCTGTTCGTTCCTTGCCATCGCCCTGCTCTCAGCTTATAGTTTTGCGCAACAAGCCACACCCAAAAAAGAAAGCGCCAAGACAATGGAATGCTGCGCCATGAAGAATGGCAAAATGGTGTGTATGAAAAATGGCAAAGCAACGCCAATGGATCATGAAATGACCATGAATGGCATGACGGTAATGCCTGATGGAACCTGCAAAATGAAGAATGGCAAGACCATGAAATTAAAGAACGGTCAGTGTTGCGATAAGGACGGCAAGATACACAGTGACTGCGGCGAGTAATAGTTCATGGATTCTCTCACCCATATTGTTTTAGGCGCTTGTATAGGCGAATTGGTCGCTGGCAGGAAGCTGGGCAAAAAAGCCATGCTGCTTGGGGCTATCGCACAGAGCATACCCGATATAGATCTTGTTGCTTCGTTCTGGCTTAACACGTCTTCCGACCTGCTGGCCCACAGGGGCATTACCCATTCCATTTTATTCGCCCTCTTGCTTACGCCCGTTTTAGCGCTATTGTCAAAACGATGGTTTAAAGAACGCGACATTACTGTGAATGACTGGATGTTCTTTTGGGGCATACAGATCTTCATCCATATTTTTATAGACTCTTTCAATGCCTACGGTACAGGCTGGTTCGAGCCTTTCAGCCACTACAGGGTCTCATTCAATACTATCTTTGTTGCAGACCCTTTGTATACCATGTGGCCGCTTATAGCATCACTTGTATTACTCATCTTAAAGCGTAACAACCCAAAAAGATATTGGTGGGCAAGGTTCGGTCTTGTCCTTAGTTCTGTATATTTTATTTCCTGCATCGCTAACAAGCTCCTTATTGACAATGAAGTGAGGATGGCCCTGAAAAAACAACAGATTCCTTTCAAACGCTATTTCTCTACGCCTGCTCCGCTCAATACTATGCTTTGGTACATTGTTGCAGAGAATGATTCAGGGTTTAATATCGGCTACCGTTCTGTATTTGATAAACAAAGCACTATAGCGTTCCATTATGTTTACAGGAACGACTCCCTGCTGCAACCTGTAAAAGGCAATGAAGACCTGCAACATTTAATACGGTTCTCGCAAGGATTTTATACGGCGGAAAAATGGCATGATACGCTTGTCTTCAACGACCTTCGTTTCGGCGATATGGCTGGCTGGAGATACCCTGATGCAAAATTTGTATTCCATTTCTATTTGCAGCCACCACAGGAAAATAAAATGGTAGTGCAGCGTGGCAGGTTTGCCAACTGGAACAAATATGCAGTGGCTGCGCTGTTTACAAGGATCAGGGGCAACTAACCCTTGTACTTTTCCTGCCTGAAATAAAAAGTAAAAAGACGGAAAATGATATGCACTACCCAATAAGATATAGTTTGCCTGCTTCGTTGTAAAAAGTTATACCCGTTCTCATAATTAGCAGATGTCACCTGTATGCAGTGGCTGTCAATTACTTCTTGCAGTTTCGCATCCACGGTTTTGGCAAAGTCTTTATCCTTTACATCCAGGTTCATTTCTATACTCGCAAAAGCGCTGATATTATTCACATTATATGATCCCCCAGTCACCCACCTGTCATCATATACCGCTATCTTGCCATGCAGCACACTATCCTGGTATTCGTATATCTCTATATTGTTTCGGAACAGCCAACGGTACATATATCGTTCCGCATGTTTGGCAACACTTATATCAGAGCGCCCTGCCAGTATCAATTTTATTTTTACCCCCCTTTTCGATGCGTTTGCCATCTTTTTCAGCAGCCGTCTTGCAGGCCAGAAATAGCCGGACATGATAGTGATATAAGAATGGGCCTGTTTGAACATTTCCCTATAACTTTTCGTTATTTCCGTCCTTCTTTTCACCCAGTCATTCTTCCTCACCCGCACAAGGCACTCCTCCTTTACAGTAAAAGCGGTCCAGTCTGTCTTTACCGGGATGTATTTAGGTCGCAAGATGGAATTGTCCCACAAGTAGATACATTCTTTATGCAGGTCCCCGGCGGTATCGCCCTCCACATATATGGCCCAATCCATCCAGGCAGGGATATTGTCAATATCATTATACCGGTTGCTGATATTTATCCCGCCTACCATAGCTTTTGCTTCATCAATTACTATCACCTTACTATGCATCCTCCGGCCTATATAAAAATACCGCGTCCGGAATACCTGTTCGAAATAGCTAAAATGTATCCCCGCGTCTATAAGCCTGCTAACGAAAGCTGTTGATATTCTTTGAGATGCATAGCCATCTACAATAAGATAAACAGATACCTCCCTTTTCCTGGCTCGTATCAAAGCATCGGCTATCCTGTTCCCTGTCTCATCCTCGTCAAATATATACACCTGTAAATGAATGGAATACTTTGCAGCATCTATCATTTCTTCCATTTGCCTGAAATATTCCCCACCTCCATGCACCAACTTTACTCTGTTGTGGAGAGAATACACATTCCCGTTTGCTTTATTCATCAGCGACATGCAAATTCAATATACAATAAATAAAAGTCTTACTTTAACAAACTGCTTAAAATGCTGACAGGCAATGCAATAATGCTCCTATCCTTCTCTATATGACCAATATCATGGTCTGCTACTATTCGCTGGCATAATTTTGTTTATCCTTTAATGTCCAAACATCAATTTTATGAGCAAAGCAGGAAATTTTTTAGCATTAGCAATAACAAGCGCAGCAATAGGCGCGGTCGCAGGCGTTCTACTCGCTCCCGATGAAGGCAGCATGACCAGGAAAAAATTAATGAAAAAAGGAAAAAAACTGGCAGGGCAAGTGAATGACCACATTGACGATGGCATGGAAACATTGGAGGACATGAGAGATGTGCTTCAAAAACAATTGAATAGGGTCAATAAAAAGATCGAAGACTTTGCATAAACTGCTTCAATAGATCTTTTCAATAGCTTGATGCAAGCTATACCATAAAGTATGTCTAAATTTGTCACATGCTCCTTACTCAGGGGCATGTGATATTTTTTTCGTTTGAAGACTCGCACACTTAGCCGCACCGTTTGGATACTTTCTATGGTAAGTCTCTTTGCAGACGTTGCCAGCGAGATGTTATATCCGGTCATGCCTATTTATTTGCAGAGCATAGGTTTTTCTGTATTGCTCATTGGCATTTTAGAAGGAGTAGCAGAAGCTACAGCAGGGCTCAGTAAAGGCTATTTCGGGAAACTATCGGATAGAAAAGGGGTACGTTTGCCCTTTGTTCGGCTCGGCTATTTTTTAGCTGCCCTCTCAAAACCCATGTTGGCATTGTTCACCTTCCCTGCATGGATATTCGGAGCGCGGACAATGGATAGGCTGGGCAAAGGCATAAGGACAGGCGCCCGCGATGCCCTCTTATCAGACGAGGCCACACCGGAGACCAAAGGTGCAGTATTTGGCTTCCATAGGGGCATGGATACTTTGGGTGCTGTCATAGGTCCGTCCATCGCCTTGCTTTATTTGTATTACGCCCCCGCACAATACAAGCCCTTATTCTACATCGCATTTTTTCCCGGTATCGTTTCTGTAGCATTGCTCTTTATCCTAAAAGAAAAAAAGAAAGATGCACAAGCCAAACCTGCGAAGAATGGCACCTACAATTTTTTCTCCTTCCTCAGCTATTGGAAAGAAAGCAATTGGCAATACAAAAAACTGGTCGGCGGTTTGCTGCTTTTTACTTTATTCAATAGCAGCGACTATTTTCTTCTCCTTAAAATGAAAGCCGCTGGTCTTAACGATACCCATGTCATAGGCGTGTATATTTTTTACAACGTTTTTTATGCTCTCTTTTCTTATCCCTTGGGTGCCCTGGGCGATAAGATAGGATTAAAGAACGTATTGCTTGGCGGGCTATTGATATTTGCCGCCGTTTATTTTGGCATGGCCTACAATAACAGCCTCCTTGTTTTCTTCCTTTTGTTTTTATTGTATGGCGTTTATGCCGCAGCCACAGATGGTGTCTCCACGGCCTGGATCTCAAATCTTTCTGACAAGAAAGATACTGCCACGGCCATTGGTATCTTCAAAGCTTTCCAAAGTATCTGCACCATGATAGCCAGTTCCCTTGCAGGCTTCATATGGTATGAATATGGGGCCAAACCCGTTTTTATCATCTCATCCATAGTCACAGTATTCGTCTTTTTCTACCTTCTCGTTGGGTTTTGGAATAAAGACGAAACAGCCAAACAATAAGTGCCATAGAACACCCGAAAACCCACTCATGATAAAAAGCCAAACATATGCGCTATATCAGGCTATCTAAGTATAAATAGGCAAATTTTATTTAGTTTCGGTTAGTTCTACCCTATCTTTGAGCATTAATATTTACTGACCCGATATAAATTGTTGTAATTCATATAATGAATAGTGTAAGCAACACTAAAAGTACGCGTACCTTCACTTTACCCCGATACCAACGCTGGATATTATCCGTGACCCTGTTATTTCTTGCGCTTATGACCCTGGGCCGTATCATTCTTTTTTTGGCCACAAAGTCGCAGCAAAGCGATTTACCCGATACACTTCCGGCATTTTGGTTGGGCATACGTTACGACCTTAGGGAAGTAGGCATACTTGGCGCTTTTATGCTGCTGCTTTCCAGCATCAGGCCTTTTCATCCCTTCGATTCCCGTTTTGGCAAAACATTCTGGCTCTCATTGTTATCGGTTCTTGCTACGGTCTTTGTGTTTTTCTATGTCCTCGACATCATTCACTACGATTATCTTTTGCAGCGCCTCAATGCCAGTGCATTAATGTTCCTGCAGGATGCGCAAACCTCCTTCACTATGGTGTGGCAGACCTACCCGGTGCTGCGCATACTCCTGCTCATCATAGTTCTCACGCTTGCCATTGTGTTCTTTATCAGGTGGCAGTATAGGAAGATCGCTGCACATCCTGCAATAGTGAATAAGAAAGCCGCATGGACCTACGGTATCCTCCTTTTCCTTCTGTTCGGTGCAGGCACTTATGGGCATGTGGGCCAGTATCCCTTGCGCTGGAGCGACGCTTTCTCTCTCGGCAACGACCGCCTGGCACAGCTCGCCCTCAATCCTTTTCAGAGCTTCCTCAGTTCTTTCAAATACAGGCACACCTCCTACGATACCAAAGCAGTTGAGAAATACTACCCCTACATGTCTCAATACCTGGGTGTGGACACGAAAGACAAAATCATTTTCAACAGAACCTTCAACCCGACAAGTGATAACACGACCCACCCTAACATCGTACTCGTCATCTGCGAGAGCTTTAGCGCATACAAAAGCTCTATGTTCGGCAATCCCCTCAACCCCACTCCCTTCTTCAATACCTTGTGCCGGGATGGCGTCTTCTTCGACCACTGTTTTACGCCGCACTTCGGCACCGCAAGGGGCGTATGGGCCACTATTACTGGCATTCCAGATATAGGCCTCGACAACACTGCAAGCCGCAACCCCATGATAGTGGACCAGCACAGCATTATGAATGACTTTAAGGACTACGAAAAATATTATTTCATCGGCGGTAGCACCTCATGGGCCAATATCCGTGGTTTGCTGGAAAACAATATACAGGGCCTGCATCTTTACGAACAGGATAAATACAAGGACGTACCTAAGATAGACGTATGGGGCATAAGCGATAAGAACCTTTTCCTGCAAGCCAACAAAGTGCTGAAGCAAGAACAAAAGCCCTTCTTCGCCATCATCCAGACAGCCGACAATCATCGGCCTTATACCATACCCAAAGAGGACAGGGGCGAATTCAAGAATGTGAACTACTCCGACGATTCACTGCACAGATACGGCTTTCAGCGCAATGATGAGTTGAATGCATTTCGCTTCACCGATTTTTGTTTTGAGAAATTTATAGAGGCAGCGCAAAAGGAAGCCTATTTCAAGAATACCATTTTTGTTTTTATAGGCGATCATGGTATCCGTGGCGATGCAGGTGATATGTTCCCCCGTGCGTGGACAGACAATGGCCTCACCTGTTTTCATGTACCACTTTTATTTTATTCTCCCTCATTGTTGCAGCCCGTGCGCCATACTATGAATTGCTCACAGGTCGACGTAATGCCCACCATAGCCGGATTTGCGAAGATACCCTACCGCAATGCCACCTTGGGGCGCGACCTCCTGCACCTCACGGATACCAATACCAACGTATCTTTTGTGATAGACCACGATACGCGCCGCATAGGCGTAGTGCGTGGCGATTATTACTTCACACGACATTTGGTATCAGACGAAGAAGCCCTCGTCTCTATCCGCAATAACAACCCCGTACCAAAGAACGATTCCACCGAACAACTAAAGGCATCCATGCGCAACACCACCAATGCCTTCTACGAAACAGCCCGTTACCTGCTATACAACAATCATAAATAAAACCATATCAGGGTCGTCATCCCGAACGCAGCAAATCGGAGAGAGGGATCTCCTGGGAAATAGATCAGCCGCCTGATAGAGTTCCTTTTGCTCTTAACCGCACTGCCACTATCGCCTCCAGTTGTGTCACTCACTGAATCGTTCAGGGTTCTATTTCTGCACCCACAAAATCGAAAGGCCCCACCGAAGCAGGGCCTTTGTCTCTAAAAATAGTTACACTTAGTCTATCAGGTTCAAGCTACGGTTCACGAACTCCGTAAGCTCTGCACCGGTCAGCATACCCTGCGAAAGCAGCGCAAGGTCAAAAGCCTGTTTGGCAAGCTGTGTCTGCACCTCTTCGCTGTCCGCTCCAAGTATGCGGCTTATCAGTTTGTGGTTGCCATTTACGGCCACTTTATAATTATCAGGCAATGAGCCATAGAAGCTCATGCCACCGCCCATCTTCGCCATATCCTTCATCCGGCGGGTGAACTCGTCCATTGTTACCGTCACAGGCAATTCCTCAGGGTTCAGTGCTTCTATCTCCACATTCATCCCTGCTTTGGTTATTGCCTTGCCAAATATCTCTTTTACTTTTTTGCTTTGTTCTTCGTTCAGCACAGATGGCAATGCGTCTTCCTTCACTATTATCTTATCTATCACATCCGCATCCACACGCTTTATGGAGGTCTTGTCCAACTTCTGTTCCAGTTGGCTCACAAAGTGGTTGTCCAGCGGCGAGTTCATCACCAGCACATCGTATCCCTTCTTGTTCGCGCTTTGTATAAAGGCATCCTGCTTGCTCGGGTCGGTGGAATAGATATACACTACTCTTTCGTCCTTGCCCGTTTGCAGGTCTTTTACTTTTTCACGGTATTCATCCAGCGTAAAATTCTCATTCTTCGTATTCGTTACCAGCGCGAAATCTTTTGCCTTGTCGTAAAATTTCTCATCGGTTATCATGCCATATTTCACAAAGAGGCCAATGTCTGCCCACTTTGCTTCATAAGCTTTGCGGTCGCTTTTGAAAAGCTCGCTCAGTTTATCAGCTACCTTCTTTGTTATGTGGGCATTTATCTTCTTCACATTGCTATCGGCCTGCAGGAAGCTGCGCGATACATTCAGTGGTATATCCGGCGAGTCTATGACGCCATGCAGCAACATCAGGAACTCCGGCACTATGTCCTTCACCTCGTCCGTGATGAACACCTGGCGCGAGAAGAGCTTTATTTTGTTGCGCTGCAGGTCCATATCGTTCTTCACCTTCGGGAAGTACAGTACACCCGTCAGGTTGAAAGGATAATCCACATTCAGGTGTATCCAGAAAAGAGGATCTTCGGAGAAAGGATACAGTTCTTTATAAAAGTTCAGGTAGTCCTCATCCTTTAGTTCGCTCGGCGCTTTTGTCCATATCGGGTTGGTCCGGTTGATGATATTATCTACCTCTACCGATTTGTATTTTGTCTTGCCTTCCTCATCTTCGCCATCAGGCTCCTGCTCCGTTTTTGTGCCGAACTTGATAGGCACCGGCAGGAACTTACAATATTTATCCAGTATGCCCTGTAGCTTATGTTCGTCAAGGAATTCTTCAGAATCTTTGTTGATGTGCAGGATAATATCCGTGCCCCTCGTGGTGCGTGTACCTTCGCTCAGTTCGAACTCGGTGCTGCCATCGCATACCCAGCAGGCAGGCTCTGCGCCTTCCTGGTAGCTCAGCGTTTGTATCTCCACCTTTTCACTCACCATGAAAGCGGAATAAAAACCAAGCCCGAACTTGCCTATTATCTCGTTAGCGTCTTTGGCCTCCTTGAATTTCTCCATGAACTCTGTAGCGCCCGAAAAAGCTATCTGGTTGATATACTTTTTGATCTCGTCGGCTGTCATACCAAGGCCATTGTCCGATATGGTAAGCGTTTTAGCCTTTTCATCAAAAGCCACCTCAACCCTCAGCTCGCCAAGCTCACCTTTATACTGCCCAAGAGATGAAAGACGTTTCATCTTTTGCACAGCATCTATGGCATTGGATACCAGCTCACGCAAAAATATCTCGTGGTCTGAATAAAGGAATTTCTTAATAATAGGAAAGATATTCTCCGTATGGATGGAAATAGTGCCTTTTTCTTGCATATATTTAGTTCTATTTTTCTTAATACATGCCAATCAAAGGACGTTCCAAACTACAGGACTTGACAAAATGACAGGAACTGGGCATATCCCATTAATTATGTGCATATAAATAGAGATCCCCCACTCGCGTCATTGCACGAAGCAATCTCACGAAATGAGTATAGAACAATAAGTAGATTTATTTATGCAAAAGGGCGGT
>Ga0206910_1108_pt1 | contig 16400 bp, 11 predicted proteins | sample Alteio_BWOrgHeat_77_FD_152949 | JGI IMG/M metagenome (GOLD analysis project Ga0206910, IMG submission 152949) | Enriched cells from forest soil in Barre Woods Harvard Forest LTER site, Petersham, Massachusetts, United States -... | ecosystem: Environmental > Terrestrial > Soil > Temperate forest >... | reverse complement strand
ATCATCTTTTCCGCGAGGTACAGTTTGTCCGGTGTATCGCGCACGATGATCGCGTTCTGGGAGTTGAGCGCCTGAATACGCTTCAGGTCCAGGAGCTGGCGAAGGCCGGTAACGATTTCGGTGATGTCCTGAGCCAACACGGTGTTGGAGAGATAGAAGGTGCGGACGACTTGCTCTTCATAGTCGCGGCGCTTCTGAGGCTGGTCTGGAATGACGAAAATGATGTTTTCGGTCACCGGCTTCCAGATGGCCTTGCTCTCCAGCGCGACGATGTCCAGAGCTTGCTCGACGGTCACATTGTTCAGTTCGCAGGGGATACGCCGGGCGGGGAAGTCGGGATCGTAGATTACGGTGAGCCCCGCGAATTTGCCGATGGTGTCGAACACAATTTTGGCGTCGTTCGCCATATGCAGGCTGATGGACGCCTGCGACAGCGGTTTGAGCTGCGGGGGCATGGCGGCCAGAAGTGGAGCGTTCGGATCTTCCGCGGGTTGCGCGGACTCGTCGTTCGCGCGGTTTTTCTCGGAGATCAGCTCGGCCGTCTTGCGAAGCTCTTGTTCAGCGATGGGGCTGGAAGGATCGATGGCGACAGCGTGCTGGAATTCGGCTAGCGCGCCCTGCAAGTCGCCCCGTTCGCGGAGCTTGACGCCCTGCTTGACATGAAATTCAGAGGCCGCAAACCTGGCCTGGTTGAACTTGATGATGTACTCGGCGTTTTCAGGTTCAGCTTGCAGCGCTTTCTGGTAGAAATCGAAGGCGGCGTCGTAGTCCTTGAGGTTTTCTGCTTTGCGTCCTTGCTGGTAGTCGGGTTTGCCCTTGGGGCAGCCGGCGGCAAGCACCCCCATCCCTACACATAAAATCAGCCTGCTCCATCCTCGCATGTATTCTCCACGGCTTGGGCACCAGCGCGAATTTACTCTAGCATCGGGGTTAGAGGCCCGGCAAGGTGGGGAAGGTTGGCTGTCTTGCATGTGTTAACCCCGCCTGGCCAGCATTTAATGCTAGAGTCACATAGGACAACGATAGCGTGACGCGCGAATTCAAGAGGCCGGACAAGGCCGCCGGCAAGGCCAGGGACCAGGCCAAGGAACCCAAGGAAACAATTGTGGCGCAGAACCGCGCCGCATCCTACAACTATCATTTGTTGGAGAAGATGGAGGCCGGCCTGGTGCTGCATGGCACCGAAGTTAAGGCTTTGCGCGAAGGAAAAGCGAATATTCGCGATGCTTTCGTCGATTTCAAGCCGAGCGGCGCATGGCTGGTGAACGCCCACATCGCCCAATACATGCCCGGGGGACCCTGGAACCACGTGCCCTTGGGATCGCGCAAACTACTGCTCCATCAACGTGAGATTGACAAATTCGCAGGTCGGGTCGAGTCCAAAGGTTTGACCGTCATCCCCCTGCGCATATACTTTCGAGACGGCATCGCGAAATGCGAGATCGCATTGGCGCAGGGCAAGAAAACCTGGGATCGCCGCCAAGACGAGCGAACCAAGGAAGCCCGCCGCGAAGCCGATCAAGCCATGTATCGCAACCGGAGGCGATAGGAAGACATGCAGATTACGTTGGAGACCAAGCCGTTCCCAGGAGTGGAGACCGAGGCGCTGGTCTCCTATGTTTTTGAGGGTGACGAGCCGGTGCAGGGGCGGATCGCCGAAATCGATCAGGCTGCCGGCGGATTGCTGAAGAAATTGAGCAAGGGCGGGGAATTCAGCGGTAAGCCGCTGGAGATGACGTTGATTCACGCGCCGGCGGGGTTGAAGGCGGCCCGCCTGCTGCTGGTAGGAGCAGGGAAGCGGGAGAAATTCGACGTGGCCGGGTTGCGAAGGCTTGCTGGAGCCGCGCTGCGCTATTTGAAGGGCCGCTCGGCAAAGCAGATTGCATTTCTGGTGCGCGAAGGGGATTTGAACGACGGTACGGCGCAGGCCGTCGTTGAAGGAGCGCTGACCGCCGATTTCGAGACCGACAAATACAAGACCGACAAAAAGAATGAGAAGTCAGTCGATTCACTGACGATTGTCGGGTATTCGGACGGTGAGAAGGCGGCCGGGGAAAAAGGTTTGTCGCGCGGTCGCATCATCGCGGAGTCGCAAAACTTTGCGCGGGATTTGGTGAACGAGCCCTCCAACAAATTGACCCCACGCGTGTTGGCCGATAAGGCTGCGGCCATGGCGAAAGAAGCGGGCTTGGCCGTCGACATTCTGGACGAGAAGAAGATCACTGAGCTGAAAATGGGCGCCCTGCTCAGCGTAGCTCAGGGAGGCCCTGAGCCTCCGCGCGTCATCGTCATCACCTATACCCCTGCGAACGCCAAACCGGGCGGGCCTGTGCTCGGCTTCATCGGCAAAGCGGTCACTTTCGACACGGGCGGCATTTCGATCAAGCCGGCCGACGGCATGGAGAAGATGAAGTACGACATGGCCGGCGGAGCCGCGATGATCGGCACCATGCGGGCGCTGGCGGCGCTCAAACCCAATGTGAAAGTAGTGTGCGTCGTACCCAGCACAGAGAACATGCCCGGCGGCACCGCGCAAAAGCCCGGCGATATCCAGACCTCAATGTCAGGCAAAACAATCGAAGTCCTGAACACGGATGCCGAAGGCCGCCTGATCCTCGCAGATGCGATCACCTACGCCAAACAAAATTTGGGCGTTACACACATGGTTGACGCGGCAACGTTGACCGGCGCGATCGTCGTGGCCCTCGCGAACATCAACGTAGGCGTTTTTGGCGGCGCAGATCAGGCTTGGACTGACAAGGTGCTGGCATCCGCGAAAGCCGTTGGCGAAAAGATGTGGCAGATGCCGATGGACGACGAATACCGCGAATTCATCAAGGGCAGCTTCGCCGACATCCAGAACATCGGCAGTGGCAAAGGTGGCGGTAGCATCACCGGCGCGTGGTTCATCCGCGAATTCGCCGGCGATACGCCGTGGGTGCATCTCGACATAGCCGGCACTGCCTGGAACGACGACGCCAAGCCCTGGCTGGCCAAAGGCCCGACAGGCCTCCCGGTCCGCACCCTAGTCCATCTGGCGATGTCGTATTGACTCTTGCAAGGTAGTATCGACTCGAGCTATCTCGTACTGATCTTGCCCACACGTTGTAGGGGTGCGGCACTGCCGCGCCCGTCTTCATTTCCCGCCAGACTCGACTACATTTTCTCAGGCGCGCTGATTCCCAACAACACCAACGTCCCCACCAACTGCGCCTCGACCCGCTCCGTGATCGCCAACAAAAACGCCCGCTTCTGCGGATCGGCTTCCGACAAAATATGATGCTTGTGGTAAAAATTGTTGAACGACTGCGCCAATTCAAACGCGTATTTCGCCAGAAACGCCGGCTCCTGCGCCCCAATCACCGCGTCCACCGCGTGATCCAGCGAATTCACTTTCAGCAGCAATTCCCAGAATCCATCGCCGTCAGCGCCCGTCAGCGACGCGGCTGCCGCGTCTTTCGTCAAGGTGACGCCCGCTGCTCCACCCTCCGCGCCCTTCCGCCGGATTCCGCGGATGCGCACCACTGCATACTGGCAATACGGCCCGGTCTCGCCCTCAAAACTCAAAGCATCCTTGAAATCAAACGCAATGATCGCCGTCCGCGTAAATTTCAAAAGAAAAAATCGCAGCGCACCCACCGCAATTGTGTGAGCCATCCGCTGATGTTCCTCGGCGCTCATCTCCGGATGACGTGGTTGCACTTCAGCGAGGGTCGCGGCCTCCAGCTTGTCGATCAGATCGTCGGCTTTCACGCCGTGGCCCTTGCGCCCGCTCACTTCCACGTAGGGTTTTTTCGCCTCCTCCTCGGATAACTCATACCCGAGCTCCGCCGCGCACCGAGGCGTCAAAGCCACAATTTCATAAGACAAATGGATTGAATGATCGGCTTCTTTCGCGTGTCCCAGCGCCCGCACTCCCGCCGCTACCACTTTCTGCGGATAGGCTTGGCGCGAGTCAATCACGTTATAGACTTCGACCGCCGGTTCGCCGAAGTGAGGTGCTGCGGGGTCGCTCTTCCGTGAAGTCGTAGCCCACACCAACTCATCCGCCGGCGTTTTGGGCCACTTCGCGTAGTTGAAATCCTTGCCCAGCAAACCAAATTTCCATAACTGGTACGCAATATCCTTCCCAACGTAAGTCACGGTGCCATTCGACCGCACAATAATCTTGTCCTGCGAATTCTCCTCGTCGGCCTCCGCGTTCCCGGCGCTCTCCGTGGTAGCCGCCTTTTCTTTTCCTTCTTCCCGCCAAGGCATCACCCAGCACCCAGCCATCTTCCCGCTCGCCACCAGATGAATCGCCCCCGATTCCTTCAACTTCGCGAACGCCGCATCCCAAAAATGCAAATGCAAAATCTCGCTCTCGCGGGCCAGCAAGTCATACCCGATCTCCAGCCGCGCCATGGTCTTCAAATGCGCCGAAACGATCGCGTCCGCCACCACCTGCGCCACTTCCGCCTCTTCACCGCGCCCTTCCTCGATCGCCTTCAAAGTAGCGCCGCGCAATTTCGCCGCGCGCTCTTTATCTTCGGCAAAAAATTGCGTGGCCTTCGCATACAAATCCCAGCACAAATAGTCGAAGCGCTCCTCCATCGCCATCATCTTTACGCTGACCGGCGTCCGCTGCTCCATATCCAGAAACCCGATCACCACATCTGCTACCTGCACGCCGGTGTTATCGATGTAGTTCTGCACCTGCACGTTGTATCCGTCGTGGCGCAAAACGCGTGCCATCGTGTCGCCCAGCACCGCGTTTCGTACGTGCCCGATGTGCGCCGCTTTGTTGGGATTGATACTGGTGTGCTCGACGATGATCTTGTCCGTCTTGGCAGTTGTGCCCGCCCTCGCCTGTGCCGTCGCTTCCCAAAAAGCCGCTCGATCGAAAAACGCATTCAAGTACCCGCCACCGGCCACTTCCACGCGCGCAATTCCCTCTACTCGCGGCAACTCCACCGCGATCTCTTGGGCAATCTGCCGCGGCGCTTTCTTCAACCGTTTTGCCAACTCAAAGCAAACCGGCGAAGCCGCCTCGCCCATCGACAATTTCGGCGGACGCTCCAGCGCAATCGTCAACTCCACGCCATATTTTTCGCGAATGTGTCGCGCGAGGGCCTCGCGCAACCGGTTCATCAGTGTGAGATACAAGCGTCCTCAGTTCTGCAAGTGCTCTGGTAGTTTCACTGGGAGGGAAGAGTATAAGTGCCGCGCCCTCTCTGGCCAACAATGCAAAGGCGAAGAACGGAACTCCCGGCATTTCGAGCTATCATGTCACCGCATTTTACCGCCAAGACAGCCCACTTCCCCCAGTCTACAGCGGACAAGGAGCGATTCGATGCGCCGCGCCACCGCAGTTGCATTCGCAAGCACTGCCTTCTTCATCCTCAGCTTCGTTGACGGCGCTTCGTTGCGCGCCGCGGAGAAATCGAACGCCGCCCAGCTGATCGAACTTGCGAAATCGCCCGGCCTCAAGCTGCACGACGCGATCATCGCCACGTTCGACGCCAAAGACCTGAAAGAGGGCGCCGCATGGGCCGGCCAGGGGCGCGACTTCTTCTTCGCCACGCAGGCTTCGGCCAAACCGGAACTCTTCATCGACGGCGGCTCCGCCCAACAGACCAGCCAACTCGCCGGTTCCGACATCTACTACGCCGTCGCCCGCATCGATCAGCTCGGCAAACTCCACGCTTTCTACTACACCGTGAACGGCGCAAAATTCGGCGGCAAGCTCGACGTCCCGGCCTTCACCCCGCTTTCGTATCTGCAACCAGGCGTCCCCTCCGGCGCGCTTTCCGATAGAATCACCCACACCAGCAAAATCTACGACGGCATGAAAAGCGAATACTGGATCTACGTTCCCGCCCAGTACAAAGCCGACACTCCGGCGGCGTTGATGGTCTTCCAGGATGGCGGCGGCTACATACACCGCGATGGCAATAACCCGGCTCTGAACGCGATCGACAACTTGATCGCGCAAAAGAAGATCCCGGTGATGATCGCCGTCTTCATCAATCCAGGAGATATCACGGACTCGCCCGACACTCCCACCTTCCAATTCGTGAAAGCCTATTCCGACAAATGGCAGCGCACCCTAAAAGATTCCATGCGCAGCACGCTCTACGACACGGTCAGCGACCGCTACGTCCGCTTCCTGCGCGACGAAGTTCTTGTCGACGTCGCCGCAAAATATAATCTGCGGAAGGACAGCTACAGTCGCGCCATCACCGGCCTCTCGTCCGGCGGTATCTGCGCCTTCAACGCCGCCTGGCAAATGCCCGAGCAATTCAGTCGAGTCATCTCCTGGATTGGCAGCTTCAGCAGCATCCAATGGAAAGAAGATCCCGCCGTCCCCGACGGCGGCCAGGACTACCCCGACAAAGTCCTGCGCGAAGACAAGCGCAACATTCGCGTCTGGCTGCAAGATGGCTCCGAAGATCTCGACCTGCGCTACGGCAACTGGCCGCTAGCCAATCTCCGCATGGCCAACGCTCTGAAAGCGAAAGAGTACGACTTCCATTTCAGCTACGGCAAAGGCACACATAACTCAGGCCACGGCGCCGCCGAATTTCCCGCAGAAATGATCTGGCTTTGGCGCGACTACGACCCGGCCAAGACTACCCAAGCTTTCGAAATCGAGCCGTCAGAAAAAGCCAAGCCGATTTTCCGCGTCTCCGTCACCAACCGCGACGCTGAGTAGGGTGAGAGGCTGACTGCTATTCCCTCATTAGGAAAGCACTCAAAATCAGACCTGCTACAATAGAAAAGCAAATCGAACGAGAACCGCAAATCTAACGCTTACTCAGTCGATGAAAATAGCTTATTTTGACTGTTTTTCCGGCATAAGCGGAGACATGACGCTCGGCGCTCTGGTAGACGCCGGCTGCGCCGCGGATCATCTGCGCGCCGAACTGGAAAAGCTGAACGTCCCCGGCTGGCAGCTGAAGATCGAAAAAGTCTGGAAAAACGGCATGGCTGCAACACACGTGAAGGTCATTGCCGAAGACCAACAAAAGCATCGCACCCTGACTGCTATTCAGGAAATCCTGAATTCATCGCAACTAGCCGCTCCAGTCCGCGACCGCGCCACATCCATTTTTCAGAAATTGGGCCAAGCCGAAGCCGCGGTCCACGATGTTCCGGTCGAGAAAATCCATTTCCACGAAGTCGGCGCAATCGATGCCATCGTCGACATCGTAGGGGCTTGCATTGGCTTCGCCGCGCTAGGTATCGACAAATTCGCCTGCTCGCCACTCAACGTGGGTGGCGGTACGGCAAAAATGGCTCACGGCGTACTCCCGGTTCCCGCCCCAGCCACGGCCAGCTTGCTGAAAGGGAAGCCGACCTACTCCAACGGCGTCCAACGCGAACTGGTCACACCTACAGGCGCCGCAATCATCGCCGCACTCTGTGATTCAGCCGGTCCGCAACCTCCAATGACGGTGACGGCGATCGGTTACGGTGCCGGCACGGCTGACCTCGAGGGCCAACCAAACGTGCTCCGCATCATGATCGGCGAAGCCGCCGAAAAAGTAATTCCGGGCTACGACGAAGAAATCTCCGTAATCGAAGCCAATCTCGACGACATGAACCCGCAAATCTACGGCTACGTGCTGGAAAAAGCTTTGGCAGCAGGCGCTCTCGATGTCTTCACCACGCCAGTCCAGATGAAAAAGAACCGCCCCGGCACGCTACTAACGATGCTCTGCAAGCCGCAAGACGCGAACGCGTTGACATCGCTGATTTTCGCCGAGACGACGACCTTCGGCGTCCGCACCTATCAAGCCCAACGCCGCATCCTGCCGCGTGAATCGATCAACGTAACGACCAGCTACGGCGACGTCCGCATCAAGCTCTCACGCGTAAACGGCCGCATCCTCCACGTATCTCCCGAATACGACGACTGCTGCAAACTCGCGAACGAAAAGAATGTTCCGCTACAGCAAGTGATCAGCGAAGCCCTCCACCGCTACAAAGGAGGCTCCACGTAGGGGCGCAGGATGCTGCGCCCCATCTCGGCAAAGTCGTTCCGTCTCGCCGATTTCCGGTTTGGCCTTTTCCAGCCGCTGGCTTAATCTCTACATAAGGACCAATGCCCCAGCAAAATCCCAAATACTATCTGACGACGCCGATCTACTACACGAACGGCTTGCCGCACATCGGCCACGTCTACACGACCATCGTCTGTGACACGATTCGCCGCTTCAAACGCATGCGCGGCTACGACGTGGTCATGACCACCGGCACCGACGAACACGGCGTCAACGTCGAACGCGCCGCGCAAAAAGCTGGCATCCCCGAATCCGAATTCGTTGCCCGTATGGCCGAAACCTGGAAGGCCCTCTGGGATGAACTGGGCATTGCCTCCGACGAATTCGTTCGCACCACCGATATCTCCCACGTCCGCACGGTCCAATGGCTCTTCCGCTTGTGCCGTGACAACGGCTACGTCTACAAAGGCCACTACACCGGCCAATACTGCATTTACGACAACGCCTACGTCGACGTAAAGCCCGGCGAAAATTGCCCCGACTGCGGCCGCCCGACAGAAACTGTCACCGAAGAAAACTACTTCTTCAAACTTTCGGCTTTCCAAGAGCCGCTACTTGATTTTTACAAAAAAAATCCAAATTTCATCCAACCGGAAACCCGCCGCAGGGAAATCATCAATTTCGTCGAAGGCGGCCTGAAAGATCTCAGCATCACGCGCACCACCGTCCGCTGGGGCATCCCGGTCCCTGGCGAAGAGCCCCACGTTTTCTACGTTTGGTTCGACGCGCTAACGTCCTACCTGAGCGCTGTCGGCGGCCCCGAATACGAACGCCGCGGTTACTGGCCCGCCGACGTCCACGTCGTCGGCAAAGACATCATCCGCTTCCACACCGTCTATTGGCCCGCATTCCTGATGGCCGCGATGCTCCCGCTTCCGAAACAAGTCTGGGCCCACGGCTGGTTCCTGATGGACCAGGCCAAAATGAGCAAGTCCAAAGGCAATGTAGTTCGCGCCAAGCCGATCGTTGACGTCCTTGGCATGGACCCGCTCCGCTATTTCTTGCTGCGCGACACCGTTTTCGGCCAGGACGGAAATTTCAGCTACGACTCGCTGGTAACCCGCTACAATGCTGAGCTGGCCAACGGCCTGGGCAATCTCGCCAGTCGCACGGTCGCCCTAATCGAGCAAAGTTTCGCCGGCAAAATTCCCAAGCCGGCAAGATTTGAACAGCAAGACGACGCGCTCGCAAAATTGGTACAAACCGCTATCGGCGAAATCCTCGAAGGCTACGAGAATTTCTCTTTCTCCCGCGTCCTCGAGCAACTCTGGGCGGTCATCGCTTCCGCCGACAAATACCTGACCACGGAAAAACCATGGGCCCTCACCGATTCCGAGCCCGATCAAAAACGCAAAGCCGCTATCCTGTACACCACCGCCGAACTCCTGCGCGTAGTCACCGCGCTGGCCCACCCCGTCTTGCCGCAAAGCACCGACAAGATCTGGGCGCTGTTAGGCCAGCAGGGAAGCGCCGCCTCGCAACATCTTGATGGTCTTCGCTGGGGCCAGCTGGCACCCAGCACGCAACTGCGCAAATCGCAAACGCTTTTTCCACGCATTGACAAAGCCGAAGCACTGGAGAGAATCGAAGCCATGGCCAACGAAGCAGAGAAAGCACCGTCACCCGCCGCCGCTCCCACACCAACCGCGCCGGGAATCTCCGCCGCCGGAGCCGCAGCTGCTCCCGCTGCCACCGAAAAAATCGGCATCGAAGATTTCGCCAAAGTCGAAATGCGCGTAGGCCAGGTCAAAACCGCCGAGCGAATAGTCGGCGCCGACAAACTGCTCAAGCTGACGGTCGACATTGGCACCGAAGTCCGCCAAATCTGCGCCGGCATCGCCCAATTCTACGAGCCAGAATCCCTGGTCGGCCGCAAAGTGGTAGTGGTCGTGAACCTCGCACCGCGCAAACTTCGCGGCGTAGAATCCAACGGCATGATCGTAGCCGCCAGCGTCGGCCCCGAAGGCCGCCCCGTCCTCGCCGGTTTCGCCGAAGACGTAGAAGTCGGCGCCCGCCTCAAGTAGCACAGACACTCCTGTCTGTGCCGACGTAAACCTCGCCGGGTCGGAATCCGCCGGGCGAAACCGATCGCCAACATTCCTTGTCTTGATCGATCGTGCCGGAAAATTAAAATGGAACTCATCGACTCCCACGCCCACCTCGACGTCCCCCAATTCGACGATGACCGCCCCGCCGTCCTCGAACGCGCCCGCGCCGCCGGCGTACAAACGATCCTGGCCATCGGCTCCGGCCCAGGCCCGGAAAAACTAGACGCCGCGATCCCCTACGCCGACCAAAACGACTGGATCTACGCCAGCATCGGCACGCACCCGCACGAAGCCAAAGATCTCACCCGCCGACATCTCGACGAACTCACAAAACTAGCGCATCACCCCAAAGTAATCGCCTGGGGCGAAATCGGCCTGGACTATTTCTACGACCACTCCCCCCGCGAAATCCAAGCCCAGGCTTTTCGCGATCAACTAGCCTTAGCCGCACAAGCCAAACTCCCCATCATCATCCACTGCCGCGACGCCTGGCCCGACACCCTCCAAATCCTCGAAGAGCACTGGCGCCCAACCGCCCTGGGCGGCATCCTGCACTGCTTCACCAGCACCCTCGAAGACGCCCAGCGTGGCATCGACATGGGCTTCCAAATCTCCTTCGCCGGCAATTCCACCTATCCAAAAGCTTCGAACCTTCGCGAAGTTGCAAAAGCTCTGCCTCTGGAGAACCTTCTGATTGAAACAGACTCTCCTTTCCTGGCCCCTCAAGGCTTCCGCGGCAAGCGTAATGAGCCCGCCCACGTCGCCGAAGTAGCAAAGGCCATCGCCACTGTGAGAAACTTACAACCAGAAGAAGTAGCCGCGGCCACCGCCGCAAACTTCCGCCGCTTCTTCAAGTTAGACAAGTAATAACCAGGGTCTCGACAAGGAATCTGCGAAGTCGCAGCGGCGCCGGGCGAACGCATGCCGCACCATCGCTTGACCGCAGTACGCGCAAACGCGATACTACGCGATTCAATCGCAACCGTTTCGCAGGTAGACGACCAGGAGGAAGGCCATCGCGCTTCTCACAGCCAGGGAAATCTTTGATCTTGTTAGGGATGACCTCGTCCTGGTGGAAGACGAACTGACCCGTCAAAGCGCCGTCGCCTTCGAGCCCGTCTCCGAAATCACCAGCTATTTGTTAGGTGGAGGCGGCAAACGCCTCCGTCCCGCTCTCCTGCTGCTTTCCGCGCGCTATGCCGGACATTGCGGCCCCAGCGCCATCCGTCTCGCCGCTGTAGTCGAACTCCTCCACAGCGCCACGCTGATCCACGACGACGTAATCGATTCCGCCGATACTCGCCGCGGCCGCCCAAGTGCCAACTCCCGATGGGGCAATCACCGCAGCGTCCTGGCCGGCGACTGGCTCTACATGCAGTCCTTTCAGATGGCCTTGGAAGAACGTAACTTCCGCATCCTCGACATCCTCATCGACCTAACCCAAAAAATGGTCGAAGGCGAACTCATCCAGCTGGAAAAACTGGGCCGCATTGACATTACCGAACAGGACGCCTTGCGTCTTGCCACGCATAAGACCGCCTGCTTGTTCAGCGGCTGCGCGAGACTAGGCGCCGTCCTGGGCGGTTTCGAAGGCGCCGACGAACAAGCCCTCTCCGAATATGGCCGCTACGCCGGCCTTGCCTTCCAGTTGGTCGACGATCTCCTGGATTTCACCGCCTCCGCGCAACAACTAGGCAAGCCAGTCCTAAGCGACCTAAAAGAAGGCAAGGTCACGCTCCCGCTGATCTACGCCATGGAAAACGGTCACCGCGAAGCCCGCGAACTGGTAGCCCAAGTCCTGAAAGAAAAAGAATTCAACTCCGTGCGCCCAGAAACGTTGGTTGCTCTCGTCAACGAATCCGGCGCCCTGGACCGCACCCGCACCCTGGCCCACGACTACGCCCGCCGCGCCAAATCCTGCCTCACCAATCACGCCGACTCCGATTACGCCCGCGCCCTCCTGACGCTCCCCGACTTCATCCTCGACCGCGAAAACTAGCAAACCCGTTCAATCGACTCGCAGCGTAACCCCAGCCCAGGCTTTGTAGGGGCGCAGCACCGCTGCGCCCTTCGCTGCCCGCACCACGTACCTCGCTACATGCACAACCAAAAACCCTCCACCGCGCCCTTTGGAGTGCGGCGGCTGGCCGCCGCCTTTACAGTCACGGCGCGGGGTGGGTCGAAGACCGACAAGCAGGGTGCTGCCCATCTCCGGCGTCAACTTCAACCCCCATCATCCCGTCGAGCGCAAACCCAGGTAGGGGCGCTGCACGCTGCGCCCCATCTCGGCAAGATGTAAAAGGTGTCACTTCCTTCCCCAACCCTGGCAACCCACCACCGCGCGCCAGTCTCGCCGCACTGCTGTAAACTTGTGCCTACTCGAGAAATGCTCCCCTTCAAACTCATCTACCACAAAGACTACGACCTAAACCTCGGCCCCCACGTCTTCCCCTCACAAAAATTCCGCCTGATCGCCGAAACCCTCCTGAAAGAAAATCTAGCCACCAAAGAAGATTTCCTGGAACCAACCGAAGCCGAAGACGCCGACCTGCTCCGAGTCCACACAAAAGAATGGGTAGAAAAAATAAAAACCGGCCGTCTCACCGCGTCGGAAGCAATGAAACTGGAAATCCCCCACTCCCCAGAGCTGGTCCGTGCCGTCTACCTAGCTACTGGCGGTTCCATCCTCGCCGCCCAACAAGCGCTAAAAACCGGCTTCGCCTCGAATCTAAGCGGCGGCTTCCATCACGCCCACGCCAACCATGGCGAAGGTTTCTGCGCCATTCACGACGTAGCCGTAGCCATCCGCCGCCTCCAACACGACAAAGCAATCCAGCGCGCCATCGTAGTAGACACCGACGTCCACCACGGCAACGGTACCGCCGCAATTTTCGGCAACGACCCCACAGTCTTCACCCTCTCGATCCACCAGGAAAACAACTACCCAGCCTACAAACCGCCCTCCACGTTAGACATACCAATGCCCGACCGCGCCGAAGACGACGAATACCTGGACGCGTTACTCCCGGCAGTAAGAAAATCCCTGAATGATTTCAAGCCAGACCTGCTGTTCTACGTAGGCGGCGCCGACCCATTCTGCGAAGACCAATTAGGTGGCCTGATGCTCACAAAAAAAGGCCTCTTCGAGCGCGACCTTCGCGTCTTCAAAGAAGCCCGCAACCGCAAAATCCCCGTAGCCACAGCGCTAGCCGGCGGCTATGCCCGCCAAGTCACCGACACCGTTCGCATCCACATCAACACCATCCAAGCCGCCCGCGAAGCCACAACTTCCCTGTAGCCGCTTCTCTGTAGCCGCCGGGCTGAAGCCCGGCGGCCGCTGCATTTCACAACCCCGACCCAACCTCCACTCCCGTCAGAGCTCCGCGAATCGCCCCTGTCAACGCATCCTCAAAAGAATCATCCCCAAATCCCTCAGCCCGATAAACAATCCGTCCGCCACGATCAATCACCAAAACCGTCGGAAACGAATTCACCGCAAACACTCGATCCAGTCCATCCGCAAACACCACGGTGGTCCGGGGCTTCATCTCCGCCACAAAAGGTCCCACCAAAGACTCATCCTCATCACAATCCGCGGCCAGGAAAACAACATCGTGCTCAGCGCCAAACCCCACAGCCACCCGCTCAAAGATAGGTTCCAGCGCCCGGCAAGGCCCGCACCAGGTCGCCCAAAAGTTCACCACCAGAACCTTCCCCTTCTCTCCCGCCAAATTCAAAGCCGGCCCGTCACCAACCCGCCGCAACGTAAACTCGAAGGGATCCTTCACTCCAGAATTCCGCGCCACAACCGGATGCCCTCCGGAGGTCGCGGCATTCAACTCGTCATAGGTCCGCAAAATATATTCACCCAACCCATCATCCGTCCCGTGAGCTAACCGCCAAACATTCCCCAGCTTCTGCCGAATCGCGCGCCGTTCCACTCCACCTTTCGCGCTGCCATCGCCCAGCGCAAACGCTCGCGCATACTCCTGAATCGCCGACAGCAATTCCTTGTTCAACTCCGCGATCTCACCCAACTTCTCCGCGGCCTCCGCATTCGGTGCCAGCCCATAGCTCGTCTCGAAATCGGCCCGGGACTTGGCCGTTTCGTGCAATTTCAAATACAAACGCCCCCGCAACAACAAAACCGAAGTCCGATCCCGATTCCGCTCCGCCTCCCACTGCTCCTTCGAAATCTTGGGCGATTTCTCCTCCGTGCCGCGCTCAATAAACTCCAGCACTCGCGAGGCATAACTGGTAGCCCGCCGCAACCCAGCCTCATCCCCACTCCGCTCCAAAAGCTGAATCGCCAGCAACGTAATCGACATATCGTCTGGCGAAAGCGCCACAATCCGTTCCGCATAATCCGTAGCCCGCGGAGAATCCCGCAACTGCAGACAAGCCTCCACGAGCGCGCGGTAGATCCGCCCGCGCTGCTGCGCCTCCGGATATTTCTTGAGAAACGCCTCCAGATTCCGCACCAAAGCCACACGATCATTCCCAGCCGAATCAATCGACTCCTGCAACTCTTCATCCGCCGACGGCGGTTTCGGCACAGGATTCTGTTTGGCCGCAGACTTGGATGCAGCAGGCGGCGTGGTCTTTTTGTCAGCTTGCCGTTCGTCGGATTGTTGCGCCGAGGGCGTAGCACCACATTGAGCAACCGGCAGGGAAGCCAGCGCACACAAAAGCTCGATCGTCTTGGCGGAGCGCCAGTTCACGCTTCCATTCTAGTCAAATTTGAGAGCGCCGCGGAAATTAGCCCGCATTTGTAGGGGCGGGCCTTGCGTCCGCCCGGCGCAAACACGATCACAGCCTTCCCGCTGGGCACCACGCTGACGCGGTTGTACAAGAGCCGCTTGTTTATCCCGAGCTTCGAAGCGCTGCTCCCGGCGCCAGAACGATCACCCGCTCAGCGAACCACCGCGGAAGTTCGCGCCTTGGAAATCGCCCTACGACGCCCGCACGCGAATCTCGCCCGACACCGTGTGCACTTCCACTCGCGCCCCGCCATTTCCCACGCGCGCCCGCAGCGAATGCTTGTCTTGCTCTTCGACGATGATTGGCACATCCGCCTTGATCTGTCCAGACACCGCCTCCGCTGACAGATGGAAGTTGGCATCCGTCGGTATTCCCAGCTGCACCACGCCGGATACCGTCGTCAGATCCCAGAAACTGTTCGAGCCAGGACTTCCGCGGACCTCCACACTCCCGGACGCCGCACGGGCCTTCACGTCGCGAGTCGCGCCCTGCACTTGCACCGAGCCGCTGGCCGAGTCCGCGTCCACTCGCCCGCCCGGCTTGATCACTCGCGTGGTCCCAGACAGCGCGTTGATCCGCACGTCGCCCTTGATGTCCGACACGGTCACGCTACCCGAAGCGCTCGAAGCCTTTATGCTATCTCCAATATTCGTTGCCTCGATCGACCCGCTCATCGTCACCAGCTGCGTCATCCGCTCCACGCGATCCACTTGGATCGACCCCGAAGCCGAATCCATTTTCACCGGCCCCCGCACGTCGCGGACGGTCTGCGATCCCGATGCTACGGTCGTGCTGACTTCCGTGTCGTGCGGTACCTCGATCACGTAAGAAATCTGCACGTTGTGCATGTTGCGGACATCTTTGCCGATGCGAATCGTGTCGCCCTTCTGCTCGATCGGCGGATTCGACACCACTTCCTTCAGCCGCTCCTCCGGACTCCCGAAGCCCATGCTGGAAGATCGTACCTCGCCATGCACATGAACTTTTCCGTCGGCCGTCCCGCTAATGGACACGTCCCCCGAAGCATTGACTAACTCCAACCGAATCGGCGCCGCAACGCTAAATGCCCGATCAAAATTCCCGCTGACGCTGGGCCCAACATTGCAACCCGCAAACGCAGCTACGGACGCGAACACAGCCGCAAGCAACGCAACCCTAATCCGCACCATCGTCGCGCCTCCACGAATCACGGCGGTCACCTGTAGATATGTACGCAAAATCAGAGCCTGGTGTTCCTGACACCCGAGCCGCCCGGTGACCTGGAATCCAGCCGACGCGTCGTTCTCTTACTTCCGCGACAACCCCTCATTCAAAGATCCCTGCCGGTACCCATCCAAATCCAAAGCCACGAACGTAAACCCCGCTAATTTCAATTCTCGCGAAATCGCGGCGGCCATCTCCGGCGCCACCGCCCGCTCCATCTCGTCCGGCGCGATCTCCACACGAGCCAACTTGTCATGCAATCTCACGCGAAATTGCCGAAATCCCAACCCGCGCAAGGCCGTCTCACCCCGCTCAATCAATCCCAATCTCTCCGGCGTTACTT
>Ga0206910_1106_pt1 | contig 16589 bp, 17 predicted proteins | sample Alteio_BWOrgHeat_77_FD_152949 | JGI IMG/M metagenome (GOLD analysis project Ga0206910, IMG submission 152949) | Enriched cells from forest soil in Barre Woods Harvard Forest LTER site, Petersham, Massachusetts, United States -... | ecosystem: Environmental > Terrestrial > Soil > Temperate forest >... | reverse complement strand
AGGAATGGTATTATATTGGCAGCGTACAGAACCATGCGATTTTCTCAGTATCTCTAAAGATCGTGGATTAGAAATGCAAGGATAATGAGTGACACCGCATTCTTGCAATTCCTGCTTCATATATTCCAGATACCACTTTGGGTTATCCGATAATAAAGTATAGAATATTTCTCCCGCTTGAGTGACGCCTACCATGCTATTGAGTCCGCATGCGAAAACGTCGTTAAGTTTACCCGTTTTACTCATAAGCCCACATATTTCCTTAACAATAAAATTTCGCTTTTCCAGTTTTCGTTTCGTTTCGGCAAGCAAATGTTTTGATTTCTCTGCCAATTCTTTTGTTTTTTCATAAATCTCATCAAATGAGAGGTCACATCCTTTGGAAATGTCCTCTTTATGTTTCTCTAATAATTTTAAAGTCTCGTCAAATGAGTGCAACAATACGACACCGTTTGGTAAAACAGCCATTACTACATCAATATGCCATTCTAAATTAGGAACAACAACTAAAGCGGTATTATTACCCAATTGAGATTTTAACATTTCCTTACTCAATTCTCTTCGCATGGCTAAATCATTGCTATCAGCATCATTAACTGGGTATTTATTTTTCGATTTTGATTCCGTTTTGAGATTTCCATGCTTCTTGATTGTCTGCCAGTCATTAATCGCATCCGTTACGAATTGAGAAGTAAGGCCCGCCTCACCCACAATGGCATAACTTTTTCTCTCTGCATTAACACATTGAATCATATTACCGCCCGCAGAAATGACATCGGTTGGCTTACATTTAATAAAATTTTTATTAAATTTAAATAAATACTCTTTATTTTCTAAAATAGAGGGAGCGATGTTTGAATTCTGAGTGACGATGGCAGCATCCGTAGTACTAACCGAAATAGTATGATTCAGTGTATAAACGTATTCCGCTGTTTTGCAGGTAATAAAATCTCTCGCCCATGGTGTTGGCCAACTACATCCTCGATTAGGAGTATAAGTATCCAAATCGAATGTCATCGATGAGAACCCTATTTGCTTTTGAAGTTCAGTAAAATCAAAGTTACAATTTTTTGTAGTCAGCACGGTATTGCGACCAGGCAGAACAAAATCACATTGTGGCGGTACAGAATCAGGTTTGACAATGCTTTTAACTTCCAACTTATTTGCGCGAAACATGTGGGAAACCCCATTAAATGTACAAAGTTTACGCACATTGTAACTGATTAACATTAACGACGTATTAATGGCAGTAGGATGGCAAAACTTGGGCTTTGTTAAGCCTTAGGGCATGTTTACAGAAGCTCTTGAGATTTTGAACAGAGCCCTTAGCCAAAATGCAGCGCCATACCAAGCAAAACCGTATCAATACTGCCTAATTGGTCTGAATTTCCCACTTTCTGAATGCGGGTATAAGCAATATCCATGGATATATCCGGCCGGAAATCATAATTCAGACCGATACCAAACGTTGGATAAAGCCGGTCCGTGATATTTTCATCTCCTGCCGTCACTAGAATACCGGTGACAGGCGTATTTTCTGAAACGTTGACTGACTGATTGGAACGTCCAACAACGTAAGCCAAACCTAACTTTCCATATACACTTAACTGACATAATTGCGGAAAGTAGAAAATATATTTACCCACGCCATCAAACGCATTGGTTTGAAAAGTGCCTGAGGTGCCAGCAACATAAGGCAAGCCGGTTTCTAAATCGGTACCTGTCTGGGAAGCATCGACAGGCACTCTGGGGAAGTGCGACCAACCGATTTCCATGGCCCAGTTGAAACCGATTTGATAACCGCCATACACGCGCCATGCAAAACCGCCTTCACTGAACTGGCCATTAAACGTAGTCGTCGTAAAATTTCCATAACCCAACGCGTCGTTAATCATTGCACCCATATCGCCGCTGGATATACCGCTATCATGTACATATCCATAACCCATTTGACCGCCCAGATATAATCCTGGCTGCGCAGCAAAACTGGATGCGGAAACGAGTGATGCCATAGAAAGGGATAAGAAACCTGATAAACGCTTGAGGCTCAACATGGAAAATTCCTTTTATCAATTCGACCTTTCCTGAGCTTAATCGGATTTATAAAAAAAAACTACATGTCTCGTGCGAGAAAAAAAAGGGCACGGTGCATCGTGCCCTTTTTGAAAAACAAAAAACTAGCCAATCGAATAAATCAAACCAACGCTGACAAGGTCAGTGCTGTTGATATGTGTGTTACCAGTTTTTTGGATACGATTGTAGGAAAGGTCTGCTGCAAGATTTGGATTGAAGTCATAGCTTACGCCAGTACCAAACGTTGGCAACAATTTATTTGCATCAACACTGTATGCTGAAATGACTCGACCAGATCGAGTGAGCTTGGCATCTCCACGTTCGGCAACATAAGCCACACCTGCTTTACCATATACACTTACATTATTGGCAATAGGGTAAATACCTTTAGCAACCAAATCAACTGCCGTTGTTTTTAATGTTCCTTGTGTGGTGTAACCATTTGCAGATGCTTTAATTTTAGCATCGCTGAATTTTGACACACCTAATTCACCAGCAAAGTTATCATTAAGTTTATAACCACCGAATACACGGCCAGCAAGACCCGTATCTTTATTGGTATGCACTGTAGTGCCCGTTAAAACAGATGAAGAAACTTTCTGATGAACATCGCCCCAACCTAATTGTCCACCAACGTATGCACCTTGTGAGGCAGCAAAAGAATTTACAGCAACCAAAGATGAAACACCCAATACAGCTAACCCTACGATTGTTTTTTTATTTAACATTTTTAAAACTCCTGTGTGTTAATTACATCTGGTATGTTAAATACGAAATTAATAATAAGCAACTTCTTAATGAGTGATTAAAGTTTGACCCAAAAAATCGCTTGTAAAAAACTAGACAAAGGATCACATTAATCACATAATGTGCACCCTTTTTTAGCTTTTGCTTCTTATATATATAAAACTCGGGGGGTTGTGAGTTGGTCAAAAACGTTGTTGAACTTCGAGGGGTCTACAAGTCATTACACGATCATGAGATTTTACATGATATTAATCTCGAAGTACGAGAAGGTGAGTTTCTCACTTTACTGGGTCCTTCAGGTTGCGGCAAAACCACCCTATTACGCCTGATTTCAGGTTTTGAAACTCCTACTAGCGGCAATATCTTTATTGATGGTAAAAATGTCAGCGGATTACCGCCGCATCAACGCCACGTACATACTGTCTTCCAAAGTTATGCGCTTTTCCCGCACATGACAGTGTTTGAAAATATCGCGTTTGGTTTGCGCTGCCAAAAAGTGCCGCTGCCAGAAATCAAAGAACGTGTTGCTAACGTATTGCGAATGGTCAAGTTGGAAAAATATGCTGAACGCAAACCTAGCCAATTAAGCGGCGGACAACAACAACGTGTTGCGATTGCCCGCGCTGCAGTGAATCGGCCGCGGGTATTATTATTAGATGAACCACTCTCTGCACTGGATTATCGCCTGCGCAAAACCATGCAAATTGAACTCAAACAATTGCAACGCACCTTAGGCATTACTTTTATTTTTGTCACTCATGATCAGGAAGAAGCTCTCTCCATGTCTGATCGCGTAGTCGTCATTCAAGAAGGCTGCATAGAACAAGTTGGTACGCCAAGACAAGTCTATGAAGAACCTGGCACATTGAAAGTCGCAACATTTATTGGCGAAGTGAATATTTTTGCCGGTGAAATCATGAGTACAGAAAATGGCAAACATGTCACGCTGCGTATCCTTGACAAATTACGCAAAGCGAAAAGTACACGTCCTTGTACACCAGGAGAAAAAGTCCACGTTGTAGTACGCCCTGAAGACGTGCGCGTCTGGAATTTGCATGAAGTCGAAGATGCCACTGACATGTTCACAGGAACGGTTGAAGAAGTGATATACAAAGGAACAACCGTCGACTTGATTGTACGGTTAGCCGATAACACCATAGTGGCAGCCACGGAATTTTTTGATGAAGATGATGATAGGCTGGAATACAAAATCGGCTCGCAAATTTGGGTGAGCTGGACACCCGGGTGGGAGGTGATCTTACCTCATGAAGACTGATAATCATTTTAAATCACTGTCTCTTTCTGTCATTTGGGCGTGGATGTTCTTGTTTGCCTTGCTGCCATTTTGCTTAGTCATCATCGCCAGCTTGATGAGTCATAATGAAAGCGATCTCATTACTCTGCCAACCACACTCGCGAATTATCAACATTTGAATAATTCAACTTATATTCGCATCTTTGAGAAGTCGTTTGTGATAGCAGGCATTTCCACTTTACTCTGTCTTATCATCGGCTATCCATTCGCTTATATCATTGCCCGCATGCAAAGCCGCTGGAAAAGTTTTTTATTATTATTGGTTATCATCCCATTCTGGACGAGCTCCCTGATACGCAGTTATGCCTTAATTGCGATCATTAAAGCCAAGGGTATTCTTAATTCCCTTTTGATTGCATTTGGTATCATAGACCAACCGCTTGCGATTTTATTTACGAATTACGCCGTCATGATAGGCCTGATTTATAACTTGTTACCTTTTATGATCTTACCTATCATGACGAATGTTGAACGCCTGGATCAACGCTTGATTGATGCAGCAAAAGATTTGGGTGCAAACCGTTTTACTACTTTTAGAAAAATTATTATTCCGCTTACCATGCCAGGCATTATTGCAGGCTCTATATTAGTATTTCTTCCCGCCATGACCATCTTTTACATTCCTGATATTTTAGGCGGTGCAAAATCCATCATGCTGGGCAACCTCATACAAAATCAATTTCTTATCTCGCAAAATTGGCCCATGGGATCGGCTTTCAGTGCCGTGCTCACGCTCATTCTTGTCACACTCATTCTCGTTCACGTATGGGTAACACGCGGTAATAAAAAACGAGAATGGTTATGAATACAACCACATTAAGAAATTCAACTTATCTCAGTTTGATTTATTTGTTTTTTTATATTCCGATTATTGTCTTGATTGTGTATTCATTCAATAACACAACATTTTCCTTAGTGTGGCATGGCTTCACCTGGCGATGGTATGTCGATTTATTTTCAGACGGCGATTTATGGATTGCGACCTGGCATTCTTTTTTTCTGGGAATTGCCTCGGCAACGGGCGCAACCTTTTTGGGAATGCTGACTGCCGTCAGTTTATATCGTTATCGCTTTCCAGGCAGGAATTTTTTAAATGGATTAATTTTTATCTTGATCTTGTCTCCCGAAATTGTGACCGGCGCTGCCTTATTAATTTTATTTACTTTTTTCCATTTACCGTTAGGTTTCATGAGTTTGTTACTGGCTCATATCTGTTTTTGCATTCCTTTTGTGATTGTAACAACTTACAGCCGCCTGATCAGTTTTGATAAAAATATTTTTGAAGCCGCCAAAGATTTAGGCGCCAGTGATTTCATCATTATGATACGCATCATTCTTCCACTTTTATCTCCAGCCTTATTTGCCAGCTGGTTACTGAGTTTTACACTCTCGCTTGATGATGTGATTATCAGTTATTTTGTTTCCGGGCCCGAGTTTCAAATATTACCATTGCAAATTTATTCTATGGTGCGTTCTGGCATCAAACCTGAAATTAATGCTTTGTGCAGCGTTTTATTCTGCGTTACTGTCACTATGGTTGTATTAGCACAACTGGCATTAAGGAAGAAAACATGAAATATCTTGTCAGCGCATTTCTTATTTTCTTACTCACCCCCTTCGCAGCCCAGGCTGATGATAAAGTTCTTAATGTTTATGCCTGGACAACCGAGGTTCCCGATTTTGTCGTACATATGTTTGAAAAAGAAACGGGCATTAAAGTTAATTTTTCCACGTATGACAATAATGAAATCATGTATGCAAAAATCCGTACCACAAAAAAATCGGGTTATGATGTCATCATGCCGTCGAGTTATTTTGTAGATCGTATGGCACGTCAACATTTATTAGAAAAACTGGATAAATCCAAATTACCGAATTGGAAAAACATTAATCCCAGCTTCCTTAATCCTGCGTATGACCCAAAGAGTGAATATAGCACTCCTTATATTTGGGGCATTACTGGAATTTTTTATAATGATCAATATTATAAATCTGGCGAACTCAAGAAATGGTCTGATTTATGGGATGCACGTTTTTATAATAAACTCATGCTGCTGGATGATACGCGCGAAGTTTTTTCCATGGCGTTATTGAGATTAGGTTATACCGCCAATGACCATAATCCTGAACATATCAAAGAAGCGTATATCAAGCTGAAAGACTTATTGAAAAATGTGAAAGTATTTTCCACCGGTACAGCTGTTTCCATCATGATAGATGAAGATGCAACCGTCGGCATGGCCTGGAATGGTGATACGTTTAGAGCTTCCCGTGAAAATAAAAATATTCATTTTATTTTTCCTGAAGAAGGTTTTGTTATTTGGGTAGATAATTTTGCTATTCCCAAAAATGCGCCGCATAAAGAAGCGGCATATCAATTCATTGATTTCGTTTTGCGCGCAGATATTGCAAAAGAAGTCGCCGTCTCGACTAATTTTCCCACCGCCAATTTAGCTGGATTCAAATTACTGCCTGACTCCATACGCAATGATCCCACTGTGTATCCCCCAAAAGAAGTGATGCGCCATGCGCAATTTCAAACAGACCTCGGGGATGATACATTGGCTCTGTATGAGAAATATTGGGAAGAGTTAAAAATGAGCGATTGATCTTTTTATGACCAACTTGAATTTGCACAACAAAGCCTATATATATAAACAAACGAGGAAATAAAATAATGTTTCGCAAAGACAAATCTATTCCAACACCCTTACCACACTCCTATGTCATTAAAAAAAATCAAGGTTTACATAATATATTTCATAATGAAGTAACCCTGGAAGACCTCAAAGATAAAAAGCAAACGACTCGAATAGGTACAAAATATTATTTTGATGGCGGCGAACAATTAAAAGATGAGTTATTACCTGATCTTATTCATTTTGGCTCTGGTAGAAATAGTGAAAGTTACTTAAAGGTTGATAACAAACTGATACAAGTATTCACCCAGAGTAAAATCAGCCACGAACAAAACTTAGTGTTTAGAAATGGTGACACTGTACCCAAAGACGTAGAAGTGATAACAGAAAATCACCAAAGATATGTCAGAATGATAGAAAGTAACAGAAAGATACCCGTGTGGCCAAAAGATGCTTTTTCTCATCAACAAAAAAGAGATTTAAAACATCCAGTTCTGGCAAAATTTATTCTAAGTCATATCAGTAATATAAATAATATGACAAAAAATCCCGCCGCTTCTATCCGACATCCTTTGTCATTCTTTGGAAAGCCTTCGACTCCTGCAGAAATGAGAGATAAGAAGCCAGCAGTATTACCACCTTTGTCATCTGTATTGAAAACACACACTAAATAACATTGACCTTCATCATAATGTAAGGATTGTAAATTTCAGTCTTGAAATCAAATTTTTGATATAAACCATGTGCATCTTCTGTCATGAGGAACCAACGGAATATGCCGCGCAATTGCGTATGTCCAAAAATATATTTGAGTAAAGCCTGGCCGACGCCTTTGTGGCGATGCGGTTCGTCGATAAAAACATCCCATAATGAAGCAAACTCTGATTTATCGCTGATCACGCGCGAAAAGCCCACTTGCTGACCTTGATGAAACACACTGAAACACAAGGAATGCTCAATCACGAGCGGGAAGCGTTCTGGCGGCAATCCCGTCGAGTAACGCGAGGGAACGCATAAAAGATTATATAAATACTCTAGTTCTAGGCGTTTTTTATCTGCAGTAAATACATATTCACCAAAAACACCATCCGGATAAGCTGGCCTAAATGTCATGTTTTTATTCTCTGTTAGTAATTATAGAATATCAGTGGTTCCGCTGAAACCTTGCGCGTTTTTCAGCGGGAACTCCTGATAGAATATTTGGCTTCGTCATATTGTCAGTATAGAATAGCGCAGCGATTCACAAGAATCACTATTTGAGGAGCATATTACATGAAAAAACTATTTACTGCGTTAATTGTATTACTGTGCAGCGCAAGCTTAGTTGGCTGCCAAAACATGTCTAAACAAGATATGGGCGTCATTACTGGCGGCGTTGCCGGCGGCTTGTTGGGCAGCACTGTTGGCAAAGGAAGCGGACAAATATTAGCGATAGCAGCGGGTACGATTGCTGGTGCCATCATTGGCGGTGCAATTGGTAAAAATATGGATGATACCGACAAATTAAAAATGAATAGCGCCTTAGATGCCAACCCGGTAGGTAAACCTGCTTATTGGACAAATGCTAATTCTGGCGCGCAATACGAAGTAGTGCCCGTCAAAAACGTCAGTGTGAATGGCAATGAATATTGCCGTGAGTATCGCACTGTTGCGAACATTGCTGGCAAAAAACAACAAATGTACGGTACTGCCTGCCGCCAACCGGACGGAACATGGCAAGCCGTTAGCTAAAGTTCGCAGAAACTGCTGAACTAAAACCACAACATAGGCAGCCACACGGATGTCAAAAAATAAAATGACTTTTTGCTGCCAACATTGCGGCACGCTTTATCCCAAGTGGACGGGGCAATGTACTGGTTGTAACGAGTGGAATACCATCATCGAAGAAACCACGACCACTGCTCCCGCCTCACGTTTTCAAGGGTATTCAGGAACACAAGCAGCCATGACACGCATGGCTGATGTGCAACTTCAGAAAGAATCCCGCTTATCCTCAGGCTCGCTGGAGTTAGATCGTGTGTTAGGCGGCGGTATCATTATGGGATCAGCGATATTAATTGGCGGCGACCCGGGTATTGGTAAATCAACCATTCTGTTACAAGCGATTGCACACCTCAGTCAATCATTGAAAGTATTATATGTCACTGGTGAAGAATCACCGCAACAAGTCACCATGCGCGCTCGCCGGCTTGGTTTGCCAGAAAAGCATTTATGGTTATTGGCAGATACGCATGTCGAAAATATTTTGAATCATGCTCAAAAAGAAAAGCCGCGTGTACTCGTTATTGATTCCATACAAACCATGCATACCTCACACTTGTCGTCAGCTCCGGGATCCGTGGGCCAAGTCCGTGAAAGCGCCATGCAGTTAGTCACTTATGCCAAGCAAACTGAAACGGTTTTATTTCTCGTTGGTCATGTTACCAAAGAAGGCAGTTTGGCAGGCCCCCGTGTGCTTGAGCATATGGTTGATACTGTTTTGTATTTCGAAGGTGAGCAAGATAATCGTTACCGTATGATACGTGCTGTCAAAAACCGTTTTGGTGCAGTGAATGAATTGGGAATATTTGCCATGACAGAAAAAGGATTGAAGGAAGTGAACCATCCTTCCGCTATTTTTCTTTCACGGTCTGAACATCCTGCTTCCGGCAGTATTATTACCGCAACTAAAGAAGGCTCACGCCCTATGCTGGTGGAAGTTCAGGCATTGGTTGATCAAAGCCACATCGCCAATCCACGCCGCTTGACAGTGGGCCTGGATGCCCAGCGTCTATCCATGTTACTGGCTGTCTTGCATAAACATACCGGTATTTCCACCCATAGTCTGGATGTATTTTTAAATGTAGTAGGTGGTTTGCAAATTGTTGAACCTGCAGCCGATTTACCCACCTTATTTGCTATTTTATCCAGCTTCCGCAACCGCCCGCTTCCTCATGAATTAATTGCATTTGGTGAATTGGGATTATCAGGCGAAATTCGACCTGTTCCCGGCGGTCAAGAACGTTTGAAAGAAGCAGCCAAACATGGATTTAAAACCGCTATTATTCCGCATGCCAATGCAGTAAAAAAAAATATGGATGGTATGAAAATTCTGTCCGTACAGACGTTGAAAGAAGCAATCGATTGTTTTGATTCTCTTGCGTGAGCATGTCTCCAGCCACGTTCACACCGTTTTTAGAATTATGAAGCCACTTCAATCTTGGGCCTGGGTGTCATGCGCGTAAGAATGTCATAGGCAGATGTTTTACTGAATGCTGCAATCCGCTCAACTGGCAAGCCTTCACCCCACAATATAACAGGATCACCCCTATTGGCTAACGGCTGTTTGCGTAAATCGACAGTCAACATATCCATGGATACTCGACCTGCCAGCGGACATTCGATACCATTAACCAAAACTGGTGTACCGCTGCTAGCAAATTGCGGATAACCATCACCATATCCCACACCGACTACACCGATCAACATATCTTCAGGCGCTTGCCACGTACCGCCGTAACCAATTTTACTGCCTTTCTTCACGTGTGTAATGGCAATCAGGCGTGACCATAAGGTCATCACTGGAAGTAATTGATGATCTTGTCCAGACTTACCGGTAAAAGGTGAAGCACCATATAACATCAATCCTGGCCTCACCCAATCACCATGAGCAGCAGGCCAGGCAAGAATCGCTGCCGAGTTGGCTAAACTGCGCGGGCCGACATAATTTACAGTCACTTGATTAAATAATTCAAGTTGTCTTTCTGTGGCTGCGCTATCGGTTAAATCAGCTTCAGCAAAATGCGTCATTAAACCGATAGGCTTTTTTACTGCGGGTGCTGACAACAGCCGTTGATACAGCGGATTACACTGCGCTGGATCAATACCTAATCTGTTCATGCCAGTATTAATTTTCAACCACACTGAAAAAGGTTTATCTACTTTCGCCTTTTCCAGAATTTCAACATGCGGTTTATGGTGAACGACAAGTGTAAACTGATGTTTAGCCGCTTCTGCTACTTCGTCGGGGTGAAACACACCTTCCATCAGAACAATAGGCTGTGTCATTCCCGCATCACGCAATAGCAATCCTTCTTCTAACGATGCAACGCCTAATGCATCTGTATCTGTCATTGGCAGTGCATGAGCGACTCGCGCAATCCCATGTCCATAAGCATTGGCCTTGACCATAGCAATAATCGAGCGTCCATAAGCTAATGCTCGCACGCGCTCAAGATTATGCTTGAGGGCGGCAAGATCTATCTTCATGTAAGTTGGACGGCTCATGTAGTTGTTTAACCTATAAACTGCAGTTGATTCGCGGTGCCATGCGCAGCATCTGGATTGATCTAAGACTTTTAAAAATTTTCGGATCACCCATAAGGTGACCGCTCAAATTTTTAGAAGCTTATCTCAATCAATCTGTTACATCTCGCACTCGCGCCCAACTGCAGTTTATAGGTTTAATAACCTGTTTGACGAGTAAAATTTTCGAAACAAGTATATTGGCCTAAAAACGCCAGTCGGATTTTTCCTATCGGGCCGTTACGTTGTTTTGCAATAATAATTTCAGCTGTACCTTTATCTGGACTATTTTCATTGTAAACTTCATCGCGATAAATAAAGGCGATAATATCAGCGTCTTGCTCAATCGCGCCCGATTCACGTAAATCTGACATGACGGGTCGTTTGTCGGTACGTGATTCCAATCCACGATTCAACTGTGATAATGCAACCACAGGCACTTTTAATTCTTTAGCCAATCCTTTCAGCGAGCGAGAAATTTCTGAAATTTCAGCCGTACGATTTTCATTGTTTCCTGGAACTTGCATTAATTGCAAATAATCGACCATAATCATACCTAATTGACCGTGTTCTTTGGCTAACCTTCTGGCTCGCGCCCGCATTTCTGCTGGACTCAATCCTGGCGTATCATCAATAAAAAGCGGCGCATCTGAAAGCATACTGACGGTTGAACTGATGCGCGGCCAATCTTCATCAGCCAGCTTACCAGTACGGATTCGTAATTGATCTATGCGGCAAAGTGAAGACAATAAACGCATGACGATGGCTTCACCTGGCATTTCCATACTGAATATTAATACGGGAAAACGGCTTTTGATGGCAACATGCTCGGCGATATTCATGGCAAACGTCGTCTTACCCATGGAAGGACGGCCAGCAATAATGACCAGATCAGAGGGTTGTAATCCTGATGTCATATCATCCAGGTCGTGATAACCAGTGGGTACACCTGTCACAGCAGAACCGGCATGAAATAAGGTATCTATTCTGTCCATGGTTTTCGCAAGATACGCTTTGATATTTGCAGGGCCGCTGCCTCGAGTACCCTGCTCTGAAATGGAAAATACGCGTTGTTCAGCTGCATCTAATAATTCAACGATACTGCGTCCTTGAGAATTAAAAGCACTGTCTGCAATGTCACCCGCGGCAGAAATAAGCTGGCGCAGCACTGAGCGCTCGCGCACGATATCAGCATAAGCTGAAATATTAGCTGCACTAGGAGTATTATTGGCTAATTCAAATAAATAAACGTCACTGCCGACATGTTGTAATTCATTTAATTCACGCAAGGCCTCAGATACAGTCAATACATCTAATGGCTTGCTTAATTCCATCAGCCTGGCCATAACACGGAAAATCAATCGGTGTTCATTGCGGTAAAAATCATTTTCACTCATACGGTCGACGACCTGGTCCCAAGACCGGTTATCTAGCATTAATCCGCCCAGTACTGATTGCTCAGCATCAATAGAATGCGGAGGAACTTTGACAGAAACAGGGTTCATGGCTCGATTTGAAGAAGGCCGCTTGATTAGCAAGGCGTCGGTCATAACAGGTCGCCGTCCAGAAAATATAAATAAGATATTGCGAATTTTCGCATTAATGAATGGATTTGTCCAAAGAAGAGATGCTCTGGGCAGCAGTTCCCGCTGAAACCTTACGCGATGGGGGTTAGGAGGATCGAATGGAAGAGGTGTCAGTGCTAACCATTAACAAGGAATGCTTTAATGGTTAGCACTTGACACCTCTTTAAACGCAGTTAACTTTAAGCTTCTGGTACAACGTTAATTTTTACTGTAGCAGTCACGTCGCTTTCTAATTCAATGACAATTTCATATTCACCAAGCAAACGTAATGCGCCTTCAGATAAATTAACTTCGCGCTTTTCAACTTCTACACCAGCTTTAGTGATAGCTTCAACAATATCACGTGTGCCTATAGAACCGAATAATTTGCCTTCATCACCTGCTTTAGCAGCAATCGTAATGACAGGTAAAGCAGCAAGACTTTGCTGTCTTGCAGTCGCATCATTCAATTTTTCTGCGGCTACCTTTTCAAGTTCAGCACGTCGTTGTTCAAATTTCGCAAGGTTCACTTTGGTTGCATAAACTGCTTTGCCTTGAGGAATCAGGAAATTTCTGGCATAGCCTGACTTAACATGGACTTTTTCACCTAACGCACCTAAATTGCGCATTTTTTCAAGTAAGATAACTTCCACAGTTTTACACCCTCTCTCTAATAAATTCTGATGGCCTAAGAGCCTGTTTACAATCTCAGGAGCTTGCTGAAACAAGCTTCCAAGATTGTAAACAGGCTCTTAGACCTAACCTTAATCTCAAACCTTTTTATATCGTTTTCGTAAATTCAGCCAAACATCCAGCAAGCCTAATGATACGAACACAAAAATACTCGCTGTTAATATCAATACAGCGATGACTACTGGCAGCATCATATTCAATGCTGCAAACAAAGGCATCATAGCCATCATTATCAGCGAATACATGAGCGACACATATAATATCGATAGCCAGAAACGACCTTTAGATGGCTCCATTAATCCGCACAGATAATGCACCAGGCTTAATCCAGCCGCACCAAATAGCAAGCAAAGGACTGGCAGTATATCTAAAACCACACTATTTTCCAAATAGTAGAAAATAATGCTGATAATAAATAAGATGCCCGCCAATCGGGTAAGATGAACAAATAACAACTCTTTTCCCAAGCGGCCATGATTGACTACTGTCACTTGCCACCAGCGCGACAATATGACTTGAACAATGGCTGACAATAACACAAAAGCTGTGACTATGCCCGTTGCGAAGCTCTTGATAACATTGATAGATTCAAGCTGGTTATCACCTGTTGACTCAAGACCTACAGCGGTAGTCGTCATACCTGCCACATGAGTCGATTGGTTATAAAAAGTGGTTAGCTGATTCGCCCACCAATCAGCAACACCGGGATAAATCAAGTGGATGACACTGATTACCAGGACGCCAAGTAATGCAGCAATTTGGAGAATCAGACTCCAACTATAATGTCGCCTAAGCAATACAGCAAAAACCCAGGTTAAAACATTACCGATAACCGTTAGTATAACAGTTGCCCAGATAACAACAGGAATGGCTTCTTGCTTGGCGCTGAGAAAAACCAGTGCATAAGGCAGTGTGGCTACCAGCGTAAACAGAGCACCCTCGAGAGCCCCAACACATAGCGTGAAGAGACCTGCGATCAAGATACTGGCCATTCCTAGCACCGGAATATAGGTGATCAGAAAAGTCAGTATCATCGCTTGCCATCGATGGCGAAGTAAGTAATTTGTAATACGCTGTAGCCGCATCGGAGATATTTTTTTAGTGTCTGTCGCAATATGGCAATAAAGCAAGGTAACGAGCTAATTTTACTGCCTTTGCCAATTTACGTTGATAACCAGCTTTCGTACCTGTAATACGGCTTGGTACGATCTTACCGTTTTCCATAATGAATTTTCTTAACAAATTCACGTCTTTATAATCAATATCTTTGATTTTATTAGCCGTGAAATAACACATTTTTTTACGACGAAAATAGGTAGCCATAACCGAACTCCGCTCAATTAATATTATTTACCGCGTGCTTCTTCAGTGACTTCAGCATCTTCTTTCTTATCTCTGGAAGATGGAACCGATGCATCGTGTCTGCCGCGCTCAGAAGAATCATGGTTAGACATCTCTATGTCGCCACGACCGTCTCTTTCTTTTGCTACTGGCGACGCTTCAGTAATAGCATGGTCAACGCGTAATATCATGTTACGAATAACAGCATCGTTGTAACGGAAGTTATCGCCTAATTCATCTACAGTGGTTTGATCGCATTCAATATTCATGAGCACATAATGCGCTTTCATGATTTTATTGATTGGGTAAGCAAGCGGCCTGCGGCCCCAGTCTTCAAGACGGTGGATTTTACCCTTGCGGCCTGTAATTAAATTGCTATAACGTTCGATCATTGCTGGAACTTGCTCGCTTTGATCGGGATGAACAAGAAATACGACTTCGTAATGTCGCATATTGTCTGAATCGCGCTTCATGAAAAGCTCCTCTCGGATTTAAGCTTACACCACCATTGATGAAAGCAAGGAGTTAACCTTTTATTAAGGGGCACGATTGTAAGGGAGTAAGCGTTAGTATGCAATAGAAAAACAGGGATGGGATAGTATATTTTCATCCAAGTGAATAGTCTAACGATAGCCTAACAATAAACCAACCTGGAGCTGCAAAATTTTTCATAAAAATGGCATAGTTTTCTTGACAAAACAACCCTAAAGCTTCGAGAATACACGCCTTCAATGGCTATGTAGCTCAGCTGGTTAGAGCGCGGCACTCATAATGCTGAGGTCGGTGGTTCGAGTCCACCCATAGCCACCAAATACCTGTTTTGACTCTTCCTGAAACATCCTGCAACCCCTTGTAAATAAGCATTATTCATAGATAATACTTCCTCAAGCGTTCCAACTGTTCCTCGCAAATCCTGTTGTTTTTGTTGGTACAAATGTTGGTAAACGCGACATTATAAAAATAGATACCAACAAATTAATTAAATATTAAAAAATGAAGAGACGAAAAATAACAGCACGCGAAATAAAGTTTGCAAAAGCAACCGATAAACCAAAGAAAATCAGCATTGGTGACGGTTTATATCTATTAGTACAGCCAAATAATCCAAAGAAATATTGGCGCATGGCATATCGTTTCAATTCTAAACAAAAAACATTAGCCCTAGGTGTTTATCCAGAAGTAAGCCTTGAAGATGCTAACGAATCCTGTAGAGAAGCACGTAAGCTATTAAAGGCAGGAATTGACCCTAGCGAAAATCGAAAAGCTCTCAAGCTTTCCAAAGCTACTCAAAATGCGGACAGCTTTGAGGTACTCGCAAGAGAGTGGCTGACCAAGGAATCAACTTCCTGGGCATCCTCACATACCGACAAAGTAGCTGGTCGACTTGAACGTGACATTTTTCCCTTTCTAGGCTCTCGACCTATTGCCTCGATTAAAGCTCCCGAATTATTAGCTGCCGCTCGACGCATTGAAGAACGAGGAGCCATAGAAAGCGCCCGCCGGACATTATTACATTGTAGCCAAGTTTTTCGTTATGCAGTTTCTTCCGGCCGCGCCGAACACGACCCTGCTCCCAACTTGCGCGGCGCTCTCCAGCCAGCAATGAGCGCTCACTATGCAACCATGACAGACCCAAACGCCATAGGAGAGTTATTGCGCGCCATCGATAGCTATCACGGCTCATTCATTACGAAATACGCTTGGGGACTATGAGTGTAGCGTGGAGTTCCATAGAAATTTCGGATTGGGTAACCACTCGAATTGCGGAAAGCCGAAAAACGGAGGGCGCGGATAGAAAGAGTCAGAGTCGATGTGGCTCGTTATTTTATTCATTAACGTATCAACTAAAGAATCATTTAAAATTTTAAATTTATTATCTCCGATAAGAGACAGTGCTAATATTTCTACGCATTTAAAAAACTCATAAATTGG
>Ga0206910_1105_pt1 | contig 16614 bp, 15 predicted proteins | sample Alteio_BWOrgHeat_77_FD_152949 | JGI IMG/M metagenome (GOLD analysis project Ga0206910, IMG submission 152949) | Enriched cells from forest soil in Barre Woods Harvard Forest LTER site, Petersham, Massachusetts, United States -... | ecosystem: Environmental > Terrestrial > Soil > Temperate forest >... | reverse complement strand
CCTCGCCCGCCGCACGATCGCCCCTTGATCAAGCAAACCAAACCACCGACAAATCCAACGAAAGGAAATCCCTTATGAACAGTTTTGTTTTGTGTGTCCGCAACAAAGGTTCGCAAGCCGATACCTTCGGCGGGTCCGTCAGCGCGCCTTCATACCTGGCGGTGCCGGACGGTGAACAAATCCCCCGGCCATCGCACAAAGTCCCGGGTGGCGTCAAAGCATGGATGGATGCCATCGTCGCCCAGGCCACACCCAAGCCGGGCGGCGAACTGGACCTTGTCTTCTTCGTGCACGGGTATAACACGCCGCCGGAAGAGGCCCTCAAGCGGCAACGGCTCGTTGAGAAGGAACTCCGCGACCGGGGCTTTGCCTGCCTGCTCATCGGGTTTGACTGGCCGACCTCGGACAGTGCCGTGTTGTATCTGCGCGATCGCATGGAAGCGCAGGACGCCGCCTCACAGTTGGTCGACGGCGGGATCATCCCGTTCACCAAATACAACCTGCCGGATTGTCCCCTTGAGATTCACCTGATGGCGCATTCGATGGGCGGGTTCGTCGTGCGCGAGGCGTTCCGTTCCGTCGATAAAGGGCGTGATGCGGATCTCTCGAACGATTGGCGGCTGGGCCAGGTCGTCTTCTTTGCCGCGGACGTGTCCTCCGACTGTTTCGCCGCCGGACACTCGGACATGATTCCGGTGTTCAATCATTGCGGGCGTCTGACCAATTATTTCAGCGGTTACGATGAGGCGCTGGCGGTTTCCAATGCCAAGAACCTCGACATCAGTTCGCGCGTGGGTCGCGTCGGGATGCCCGCTGACAACCCGGGGCATGAGAAGGCCGTCGACGTGGACTGCGGCCCCCGCTATATCGCCGTGCCGAATCGAACCTTCCAGGTGATCGACGGCATGACATCGCATTCGTGGTACCTGGAAGATTCCATCTGGTACGATGACCTGGCATACACGCTCAAAGGTCAACTGGACCGCAACCTGATCCCGACCCGGACGCGTGTGGGAGAAAACGATTTTGTGTTGAAGACCAGTTCTTCGTCGCCAACCCCCTCGAAGCCCTGATCACCGAAGTCACCCCTGCCGACCGCGCCCTCAACGATGAGCACTGACATGACCTCACCGGCTTCCCATCCCCGCGACCCCTTGCAAGGCATCACGCTGGAAAACATCCTCAATCAACTCGTCCAGCAACATGGCTGGAGTGAGATGCGGCGGCGCATTCCGATCCGCTGCTTCGAGTTGAATCCATCGGTGAAATCCAGCCTCACCTTCCTGCGCAAAACCCCCTGGGCGCGCCAGCGGGTCGAAGATTGGTACATCTCCGAATTCGTGAAACCCTGAACCCAAAACCCGGGATCCCCAGTCTTTCTCTGCGTTTGTCCGCCGCAGGCTCGTCCGTGTGAGGCAAGGGATGGATTCCCCGAGGCTAGATTTTCCCTCCTTTCCCCCATCGCGTCTTTGCATTCTTGCGCCTTTGCGTTGATCTCGGGACCTTCCCACATTTCGTGGTTCTCCCTGTGCCGATTTCCTTTTGAGCATTTTGCGCTTCTTCGCGGCCAACCCATTCGCGCCATTTCGTGAAATTCGCGTAAAACTCTCCGCCCTCCTCCGTTGCCTCAGTTTCCTCCTGTTCATTCCCCATCTTTTTGACCCCATTTTTCTGACTCCGTCCCATTTCTTTGCGATCCTTGCCTGCCCGCCATAGTCCTGCGTTTCCAGGACGAAGGCCGGGTGCCTTTTTCGCGGCCACCCTATCTGTGCTCATCTGTGAAATCTGTGGTTAAATTCCCCCGCCTTTTTCCGGGCATTGATTCCGGCCCTTTCGTGTGGTTCGCCTGTTTCGCGGCTCACCCGGTTTTATTTCCCCGCAATTCCACCTACCGCGCTCTCCTGACCGATCACTGTTTACTGCCCACCCGCCATCCTGTCCGCCCGTAGCTTCAGCGAAGGTGGAAGCCTTCGGCGGACGCGGGATTACCGATCACTTCCCCACTTCAGCCCTTCCGCGTTCCGCGCTCCCCGTTCCGCATTTCCCATACGCCTTCTCCGTCGCGTCCGCACACGCATCCCAGCCATGCTTGCGCGCCGTCTCCCGCGCCGCCGCTCCGAGCGCCGCGGCCCGCGCGCCATCCGCCGCGATCGACCGCAGGCATTCCGCCAACGAACCCGGCTGCTCCGGATCGCACAACTCACCATTGCGCCCCGGCTCGATCCATTCCGCCGCGCCGATGTTCTTCCCCGCGATCACCGGCAATCCCGTCGCCATCGCCTCCGCCACGACCATGGCAAACGCATCGTACGTGGACGGATACACCAGCACATCCGCCGCCCGGTATGCCCACGGCATCTCCATCTCCGGCCCGTGAAAACGGATGCGCTCCGTCACACCCAATGCCTGCGCCTGCGCTTGGTACGGCGCCATCAACGACCGTGAAATCACCAGCAACCGCGCCTGCGGAAATCCCGGCAGTTCCGCGATCGCCTCGCGCAATCCCTTCACCGCCTCGCCGACAAACAACCACACCCACCCGCCCTCCGCCAGTTGGTAACGCGCCCGGGCCCTGGCGCGTTCCGCCACATCCGCTGGTGGACGAAATTTCTCCGTATCGATCCCGTGATAAATCACCGTGCTGGGTTTGCTCCACTGGTAGTGCGTGCCAATTTCCTTCGCGATCCGTCCGGAAACCGCGATCAGATGCCGCGCCCGCTTCTGCTGAAAAAATCGCCGCTCCCACGGTTCGATCAAACCCTGAAACGTCCGGTTCTTCCAGTCCGGCGCCGGCGCCTGCTCGATGCGCGCCGCGTGGCAGATGTGTGCCGTGATCACGTCCGCCCGCCAGCTCGAGAGCCCCTGCGCGTGGATCAAATCAAACCGTTCACCGTCCAGCAGACGCTCCGCTCCGCGCAGAAACGTCAGGATGCGCAACAGCGTATTCCCCCGCCACGCGGAAATCTTCCGGAACCGCAAACCTTCCTCCGCGAGCCCGCCAAAGGTATTGGCCACAATATGAATCTCATGCCGCCCCTCCAGCCGCCGTGCCACCTCCACGGCATAACATCCCTGCCCGAGCCGCGGATCGAAGTCATGCAACACCAGCGCGATCTTCATGACTTCCTTGCTCCCGTCGCACCAGATTGTTTTCCGCGTTTAAGCAGTTCGATGATCCGCGCCGCTCCCACCGCCGTACCGTCCTCCCCGCGGATTTTTTCGCCCAGCGCAGCCGCGTTTCGCGCATACGCCGGATTCGCCAGCATCTCCTTGATCTGTGCGATCAGCATCTCCCGCGTCAATTGACGATGCATCACCGCCGGCGGACAAACCCCCAACCGCTCCAGCCGCGCCGCCCAAAACTTCTGCTCGCCGAAGAACGGATACACCAGGCTCGGCAGACCGCGCCGCAACACCGCCGCGCACGTGCCCGCTCCACCGTGATGCATCACCACTCCCGCGCACGCCAGCAACTCCTCGAAGCTTCGATCGCCCTTCGGAATCACCAGCGGATTCGTCCCCTCCGTGGGCTCACCCCATCCTTCCCCCAGCACCGCCCGGCAACCCGTCACCTCCAGCGCGGGAAACAGTACCTCGCTGTAAAAATTCTTGGTCACCAGCGGATTGCTGCCGAAATACACGTAAATCGTCTTTGTCTTGGCTGGATCCTTGACCTCGCTCCTTCCCACGCGAGGCGCCGTCTCCGGCGGAAACCAATACCCGGTCACCTGATGTTCCTGCGGCCAGTCCGCGGGCTTCGGCAGCACGGCTGGACTGAAACCAAACAGGTGCGGCACCCCCGGCTTCAGACGATACTGCCGGAAGCCAATCCGGCCCAACCCCAGTTGACCCATGCGCCATTCATTGAGCCACTCCTGGTCACAACTCCACGCATATCGGGCCATCGTCAGAAAGCCCAGCCGGTTCACCAGCGTCGTGTGCCGTCGTCGGTGCCATCCCAGCGGACCCACCGGCGCTGGAAATTCCCCCGTCGGATAAAAAGGCGCGAGGTTGGCCGCCACCGCCTTCTTTCCCAATTGCTCCGCCACATGCAGCATCGGCCAGGAAAGCATCCCAAACACCACCAGCCCGGCCTTGCTCCCCAGCTCCTCGTAGCAACGCAGCACCGCCGTCGGCGGATGAAAATTGCGCTTCGCATAACGCCACCGTCGGCCCAGCGAGACCGGATTCGAGGCCTGGTTGGACAGCATCTCACCTTCGAGCACCTGCCGCGGATCGGTGCCCTCCAGCACCTCGAACGCCAGCCCCGCGCCCGTCACGCTCTCGGCAAACCTCGCATGAGAGGCGAACACGACCCGCACCCCCCGCGACGCCACTTCACGCGCCAGGTTGACCACCGGCTCCACATCGCCCTTGGTTCCGGCGGCGACGAACGTGACTGACGGTTCAGCCTTCATCGTTGCCCTGCCGCGCCGTGATCCCCGCCACCACTGCATTGAATTTCTTGCTCAATACTTCGTAAGAACAGTTCTCCGCCGCCATCGCCGGCAGCGTTTGCCGCGCCTCGAGAATCGTCCGGTCCCGCCAGAGCAGCCGCAGCCGCGCCGCCAGCTTTCGCGGATATTCCCGGTCCACTTCTCCCGCGAAATCCAGCAGCATCGTTTCCGGCAGCAACACTGCCGCGTCCCCCACCCGGCTGGCGAGAATGAACCTCCCCGCCGCCATGTATTCCGGGAGCTTGCCCGTCGTGCGGACCTGTCCGGGCAGATTGTTGGTCTGCGTGGAAAGGGCCACATCCATCAACCGCAAGTACGCCGAAACCTCCTCATACGGGATGCGGCCGCAAAACGTCACCCGCTCCGCCACCCCCAGCTCCCCGGCGCGCCGCCGCAGCCACGCCTCACCATTCCCATCGCCGATGATCAATCCTTGAATCGGCAGATCACGCAATTCCGCCAGCGCCTCGATCAGATCCCAGCCGTAACAAATTCCCAGCCGCGGACTGAACACCAGCGAGCCCATGATCCCCACCACGAATTTGTCCGCCAGCCCAAGCCGTTTTCGCAATGCCTCGACAATCACCGGCGACGGCGCATCCTTCGTCTGATAACCATCGCGGATCAGCGCCACCCGCTCATGCCCTTTTTGCCGCAGATACTCCGCGTGCTTCACACCCCGCACCACAATCGTGTGTGCCATCCGCTGCGCCAGCGCTTCCACAACCTTCAATGCCGGCCATTTCCATGCCGGCGTAATTCCCGAGCTGCGCGCCATCTCGTAAACCACATCCCCCGTGTCCAGCACGAACGGCACCCGGTGCCGCCGCCGCCACCAGCACGCCAGCAATGCCCCCGGCATCGCAGTATTGATCACGTATAACAATCCCGGTGAAATTCGCTCCAGCTCCCGGCTCCAGCGTCCCGCCGTTGACCACCGCGAGCCTTCGCGAAAAAGCAGGCTGACTTTGTCGGGTGGATGCTTGCTGGCCAGTCCCCGCGCCCGCGCCGCTTCCACCGAATCCGGGCCGCCATGCACGAGCAACGCGACGATTGGTTCGGTTGTCATCATGGTCGCCCGTTTGTTTTCATGGCGGATTGGCCGGGCGTTTCGGCGCCATTTTTTGCGCTGGCGGACGGTAATGGAGAAATCGCTTCGTCGACGACGGCGCTGGTGGCGCTGCGCCGGCGTCATCGCCACCTTGGGTGACGCCCGCCAAAGTTCCGCCCCGGTATCCGTCCGCCAGTTTGTTCAAAGTGCCCAGGAAAAACCACGTCAACGCCCCGCAGGGAATGCTGAGAAATGGCGATCCGCTCGGAAAATCCGCCAGCGCCACCACCACACACGCGGCACTCGCCAGCGCTACGCTGCCCACCGGCGTGCCGCGCAGCTCCACCAGCCACCGGTAGGAGGCCGCCAGCGCCAGCCAGAGCACCCGGCCGAAGAAAATGAGGCCCGGAACACCCAGTTCAATCATCAGCCGTCCCAGATCGCCGTCGGCGCCATACCAGTCATCGTACTCGGCCGAGACCCTGTTCAGCAGAAAGAAGGGAATGCTGTAGCCGCTGGTGCCCAGGCCGCCACCCAGCGGGTGGACGGCCATGTACTCCAGCCCCAGCTTCGTGGGGATCCAATTGCGGTAGAAGATCGGCTCAAATTGCAGCAACGATCCGTACCGGTCATCGAGGGCTCCAGAACTCACGCTCGAACCCAGCTTGAAGGCCAGCACGACAATCGCCGGGATGACAATGAAGTTTTGCAGGCTGCGCCGGTACCAGCCGATGACCGCGAAGCCGAAGCCCACGTTCATCAACGCCGTGCGCGCCCCGCTCAGGATCAATCCATAGGCGATCGGCACCACCGTCAGCGCCAGCGCCACCCGCTCGGCTTTCTTCACCAAGGGGTCCGACAGCAGCGCAATCGCGAAGACCATCACAAACGCCATCGTCCCGCCAAACGCACCGGCGGAAATGAAGGTGGAATATCGTCGGAACTCCCGTCCGCCCTTGGTGCCGAAATAGCTCTGCCCATACCGGGCCGCCATCTGGTCATCCTGCGCCATCTGCGCCTCGAGTTCCTTGGGATTTTGTCGGATGCCAATCACCGCCGTGATTACGCCCAGCAAAATGACCACGTAGAAGTAGCCCTTCACCTGGTTCAGGCTGTGGGTCAGGTGGTAGCCCAGTCCGAACATGAACGTTGCGTAACACCAGCCCCGAATCGCCGCCGCCTTGATCAACAATGGCGGACCGATTGGAATGGCCAGGCTCAGGACGCAAACCGCATAAAACACCACCAGCGCCGAGCCGATCACGCCGCGCGGAAAAATGTCCCCCTTTTTGTTCTGTAACAGCACCACCACCAACGCGAATCCCATCACCAAATCAAAAGCAAACGTCGTGATCGGACTCGGAAACCGGATCTTCAAGTAGCCATGAAAGAATCCCACCGTGATCCCCACCGCCACAATCAGGTTGGGAAATGCCCCACCCTTCAAGATCGCCATGAAGCGGCCCGCGACCGTTAATTCCGGCTCCGTCTCGTGTGCGGTCGGAGCGTTGCGAATGTTTGGTCGGCGGAGCGGCATGGAGCTTTCCCTCCCCTTTTGCACCATTTGAAACACCAGGGCAAGCTTTCACGTCTCCGGCACCGGGGAATACCGCGGTCGCACCAGCAAGCGGCGCAGGCACATCAGCGTCGAAATCCCGAGCAGGCCGGCCAGCCCCACTCCGAGCGCCCGCCAGTGCCCGCCCTGCTCGATCAGGCGAAACGTCCACCAATCCGGAAAGTGCGTGCCCGTTTCGCGCACCCGATCGTCAGTCACCTGGGTGGGCGCCGGAAGTGCCCGCCCCTGCACCCCCAGCCACAATCCCTGCCAGACAGCCATCTGTTGGTACGGCACCGTCGCCGACTGGTCACTCGCGTGGGGAGATTCACTCGACGTCAACTGCCAGTTGACGACGGCCGTCGGAAAATTCACCAGCCCGGAAACCAGGATTAGTGTGATGAACAGCCACTTGAACCTCAGCCAGTTTCCCAACATGCATAATCCCGCAATTCCGCCCAGCATCGGGAGGACAGGAACCAGATACCGCGGCCCCCAGCCAAACGATCCCCACTCCCCAAGATGGGCAATCAACCATATGTAGCCAGCGGACCCGATCCCGAAGGAGACAATAAATTGCCGCGCCGCGCGTCCCAGGCGCGGCCAGACCCAGGGGAGCAACAGAAGCGCGAGCAACACCGGCGCAAATTCCAGCAATCCCCGGTTGGGCGAGGCCAGCAGCCCAAACAAGCCCTTCCCCACGGGGGTGGTCAGGCGGTTCCCAGAAAATTGCGCCGCCATGGTCGCCGGCCGTAAAAAAGAACCCATGCGGACGAAGTTGTAGAGAAGCGACGGCATCAATCCCACCGCCGCCAAAGCTGCACCCGTCCAAAAACGCGGCCACGTCATTCGCGCCCGCTGAAAGCCCAGCCAGAGGAATGTGGCGATGGCAAAAAAAGGAAAGGTCGAATACCGGAACCAGCCCGCCAGCGTCAGGCCGGCGCTGAGGCAAACCACGCTCTTCAGACTGGCCTTTTCCTCCCGCAGCACCCGCACTGCGCCGTAAGCGAGCAGGCACGCCCCGTTGCAACTGCCGATCACGTCCCACGCAAAACGCGCATACGCGATGAAGAACGTCCCGATCGTCACCACCGCGCTCAATCGGAAGGCCCGTCGCCGGTCCCCGGCGAACACTTCAAAAAATCGAAACAACCACCAGGCGCCAAGGGCCGAAAATAAACTGTTGGTCAGCGAAGCGGCCACCCGGGATATCAAAGGCGGCTGCTGGAGTTGCGCGGTCACCGGTTGCCGCGAGGTCAGCTTTCCCGCCAGCGCGGCCGGAACCATCAGCAGGATGTTGCCAATGTCATGATTCTCAAAATAGTTTCCCCCGGGGCTTTTGACCCAGTTCGGATGATCGGCCTCCGGCGGGGTCGCCGCACCGGGACTGCCAGTGTGGACCAGCAGCAGCGCCGCCTGCAACTGCCCGCCCGCGTCGTAACTTCCCAGCCGGCCGCTCGCCACCAGCAGGAACAACGAAACGTAAAATCCCAGCACCCATCCCCCGTACTGTCGTAGTGTTTCCATCGGGCCAGGATCTTTCGCCACGGCATTGTTTTCCCGTCGTGGAAGGCTAGAGAATCGTGCTCCGGTTGCCAATCTAAATGCCTCGTTTCCCGGACACGGACTGGCAGGAATCCTCGCGCCTCTGCTCGTTCACCCGCGATGTGTGCACGCGATGCCCGATCTGATTCGCCGTCTCACCGGCCTCTCCCCGCACTGTTGCCCCCGGACTGAAGAAAAAGCGCTGGAGGGGAAATCATTGGACCCGGCTGGCACACTCCACGCGGCAGCCCGCACAACCTCGGAAGCGGGACCCGCGGGCAGGCCTGATCTCCGTGGTCTCAGGCGCGCGGACACGTTTCACAGTAGGAATGCTTTCGGCGACCACCCGCCTGCAACAAATCTTTGACAATCCTCTGGTGCTGGGGTGAATACCATAATTCCCGGAGGGATGACTGGGAAACATTGCCCAGGTTGAAGTTTCCCACCAAGTCGTCACAGCAGAGCAACATCTCCCCCCGGTGGTTGATGATCATCCGTTCCAGCGGTAGATCACAGGGATTCTCCCGATGCCTGGCAGCCAGCTCGGCCACCGGAAAATCGGGGCTGTAGTGGGTGGCGATGTGCACCCCCCCGGTGAACTCCAGACGCGTCCGGGTGAAAAGGCCGCGCACCCACTGCTCCCGCTCGCTCTTCTTCGGTTCATCCATGTAAAGCGCCACGATGATCCGGTCAAAAATGCCATCCAGCGCGGCGGCCCGTTCGGGCGTAATGTAATCGGCATTGGTATTGATGATCACCTCCGAGAAGCCACGCATATCCCTGGTCATTCTGCCCAGTTCCCCGATTCGCTCATCCATCAACGGTTCATTGTAATGCTGCAGGCAGACTGAACCATGGAACCCCAGGCCGAGCGCCTCCTCCAGGATTCTCTTGATCACGGCCTCCGGGAGCAGCGCCATTTTGAACCAGGGCGCGGCCCGCTCGCGATCGGGATGCGAATTACGCAGGCAGGTCGGGCAATACCGGTTGCAAGTGGAGCAGGTTTCGATTTCCAGACGGTGAAACAAGGGGATGGTTCCCCAGCGGATGAGCAGATGTTTGACCTGCGTACGCAACCGGCTCACCGCCGCCTCCTTCCCCCGGAAACGGCCTCATCTTTCGGAATGTTACGCCACCAGACCGGCAACGTTTCACCCGCTGACGGAAGGCAGCCTTTAGGCGCTCTATAGTTCAGGGAAATCTCTTTTTGATGGGCCGACTTCAACGGCACTGACCTTACCCGGAGATGAAGTGGAAACAAGCATTTTTGCCGGGGCGTCTTAACCGCCAAAATCTGGCGGTCACGAAAAAGGCCGATCCGTGCTGAAGGAACCTCCAAGCCGGTTCCCAATGCGGAAGCTGGAGCAACGGTCCAATACCCGCGCAGTCTGCCGGGCACTCCTCACCGTCCCGTACGCGGACGGGCCAGAACAAAACACCGCGAGTCTGAACTGTGCGGGTCATCGACCAATTCCAACCGATAGCCGACGTCCGTCAAGAGCGCCTGGACGTGCAGCATCAGCTGGATGTTATGAACCTCCATGAGCAGCAGCGGCTTGTACCGGGCCAGCAGGTCCCGTCCACCTTCGAGCACGAGCTGCTCTCCGCCCTCGACATCAATCTTGATCACATCGGGCGCGGGCTCATTGCGGGCCCGGATGAACGAGTCGATGGCCACCGTGGCAACTTTCTGCCGGGTGAAGCCGTTGCCCTCCCCCAGCTCCAGCGGCGGCAGCCCCTCCTTCAAATAGCTGCAGCTGCTCATCCCATTTTCAATTTCGGCGCTGAAGATGAATTCCATTTCACCGTCGCGGGACGCCACCGCTTTCGGAATGACTTCGATCCGCCGGCCGAGATCCGGGTTGCGCCCGAGGTTGAACGCCAGCCGCTCCCGGTTGAATGGATTCGGCTCAAACGCCAGCACCCGGCCGCGTTCTCCACCCAGCGCCGCGAAACACAGCGAGTGATAGCCGAAATGAGCGCCAATATCCCAAAAACAGCCGCCCGTGGGCGCCGTCCCCGCGAGCGCGGAAAACATTCCGGCATCGAAAACACCTTCCGCCATCTCCTTCCACGCCGGCCCCTGCAGCGGTGCCAGCCACATCTGGTGACCCGCCAGCGGACCGTGGCGGACCGTCACCCAGGATGGCTTGCCTGCCAAACGCCGTTGAATGCCTTCCAGCAAGGACCGGGGCGAGGCATTCCAGAGTCTTTCGCGAAAAGTCATATCACCGGAATTCGATCACACAGCCCGGACACCGTAATGGTTCCCAGCCAACCGCGCCAGCATCTTTGCGCGGCCGTATCGCCCGGGTGAGCTGCCCACGGAACTGTTCATCCCCCTTTGATCCAGTGCGAGGCGTTCGTCTTGATATGCTGCCGGTAATACTCATCTTCCTCCGTCGGATTCCGTGAATCCGCGTACCAGGGCAGGTGCCGCGCCACATACTTTCCCGCGAGGCGATAAGCCGGCGCCGCCCACAGTGCGCCGTTCGTAAATGGCCGGTACAACGCAAACGTCGTGTCAATCGCCGCGTCAAAAACATCCTCGGCCACCTGCCTCCGCCAAAACTGTTTTTCCCAATCCAGAACCTTCTGCTTGTCCCGGTAGTGATCGGGCAGGTCATCGATCCGCAGGGCAAACCCCGCCTTCTCAATCCGCGGATTTTCCTCCAGACATTTCATCAACCGCGGCAGAAAGTCGTCCAGACATTCGTCCGATGGCAAAATATCCGGGTCCGTGTAGATATAGTAGTCACTGCGGAACATCTGGTAGACCGGTGAATTCCACAAGGCCAGATGCCCCGCGTTGACGCCCAGCCGGAACACCTTGTGCGGCGTGGTTTTGAAGTATTCCAGCAACGGCGGATAGGTGGAGTCATTGTCGACAATGTAAATCCTCTTCATCCCCGCCCGCTCCAGCCATTTGATCAGCAGCAGCAGGCAACTGTAACGATCCCGGCTGTTGATGATTACCGGGATGTCCTGAAGATCCCGTTTTGCGCCAGTAATCTTCCGGGCGGACAGAACAACCCTCCGCGCGATCAGCCCGTGTAGCTTCGCCAGCCGGGCGCGAAACCCCGCGACGTTGAACGTCCGGATGTCCTCGATGAGTTTCGCTTTATCCATTTTGGTCCCGCCGCTCTTCCGGCGCCAGGTGTTGATGGAGCGGCGTCATCCCTTCACACTTGTGCCGGAATACCCCAGGCACCACAGAAACTTGCCGAAGGCACGCTTGAGCGACGCCCGCGCCAGCCGCCGGTCCTGCCAATGACCCTTGATCCCGATCGCCAGAATCCCCAGGCCAAAATCCCAGCGCCGGAGAAACACCAATCTCTGCCCGAAACTGAGCGGCATCGCCTGGCTGGCGACCGTCAACGCCAGACGGTGCGTGTTGGACCAGTCGCGGAAGCACGCCGTCACGGCCGTGCGCCAGCCCGCCGATTCCGGAATCCAAAACACGCCCGGAAACGTGCTCACCCCCACGGTGTTGCCGCCATGCTGACGGTACGCCATCAGGGGCCGGGCAATCGCATGCACGCCGCCATGGCAGGACGCGGCCAGTGCATACCAATGGTCGTGAAAATCGGCCCCCTCGGGAATCACCGGATACATCCTCGCCAGCTCCGCATCCATCACCATCGTGCAACCCGTCACCACGTTGCGGATCAGCAGATGGCCCGTCGCGGCGAGATCAACCCGCCGCTGTTCCTGCGCCCACACGGTCGCCACCTCGATTCCCGCCTGTCCCAGAACGTGCATGTCACTGTGAACCAGGCTGAGCGGACCGCAACCCTCCAGCCGCTTCACGCAATCCGCGAGTTTTTCGGGATACCAGACATCGTCCTGGTCGGCACAGGCGATGGCCTGCGCGCCATCCTTGAGACACGCTTGGATGGCCCGCTGAAAATTCCCGCGGGGACCATGTCGCTCCGGGTTTTCCGAAAACACAAACCGGGAATCCTGTAAGAATCCCCTGATACGCTGCTCCGCCAGCACTTCGCCCATCGGTGAGTCAAACGTCACCTGACAAACCCATTGTCCGCAGGACTGCCCTTGAATCGACGCGAGTTGCTCCGCCAAAAAGGCGATGTTCGGACGATAGGCTGCCAGCGCGATCCCGATCTTATCGATCTTCACGACAACGTGAATTTTGTCATGCCCAGCCGCCCAAGGGAAGCCTCCAATCCCAGAATTGGACGCGGTGGACAACTACGAACGGGGTGGGCGTCCATTTTCATTGTTCCCTTCAACGCACCGCAAATAGATTTCCTCCGTCTTGCGCACGTGCGTTTCGATTCCAAAGAGTTCGCGCGCACGAATCCGGCCCGCCTGGCCCATCCGGGCAATCACCGCGCCATCCGCCAAGGTGGCCGCCAGCGCGCGGTTGAGTTGTTCCTGGTCTCCCACCGGCGCCAGACGCCCCGTCTCTCCCTCGACGATGATGGCCGCCGGCCCCGGCGCGGCAAAGGCCACCACCGGCCGGCCCAAGGCCTGGGCCTCAGCCACGCTCAATCCAAAATCCTCATCCAGCGCCGGATGCACCACCACTTCACTCGCCGCCAGAAAACCCGCGACATCCTGGTCCGGGATGAACCCGGTGAACCGCACCCGGTCGGCAATCCCCAGATTGGCGGCCTCCTGCTTCAACTCGGTGACATAATCCTTTTCCATCTCAAACAACGCCCCGCCGATGACGATCCCATGAACGTCTGCATGCGCAGCCTTGAGCGCAGCGAGCGCCCGCAGGAAGTACGACTGGCCCTTGTACCGTTGGATGCGTGCCGCCATGCTGATCCACCGTGCGTTGGCCGGCAACTGATACCGCGCCGCAAGGTCACTCCGCGCGGTGCCGCTTTCCAGTTTCTTGAGATTGACCCCCGGCCAGATCATCTGATTGGGACATCCTACGGACGTAAAAAAATCCGATGTGCGCGGGCAGTTGGCGATGATCTGGGACGACGGTATGCTCCAGATCAGCCGGTTGACCAGATTGCGTCGCTCGTGCGAGTGAACCGTCCAGACTTCGGGCACCCGGGCCAGTCGCGCCGCCATGCCTCCATAAGTGTGCGGCCGAAAACCGTTGCTGTGAATCAGCCGGATGCCCTGTTCCCTGATGATCCGTTTGATCTGCAGAATGGCCCGCCAGACACCCAAAACGTTTCGCATTCGATGCGTCGGAACTCGAAACACCTCCACGCCAATATCGCGCAGCTCCGCTTCCAGCGGCCCGGGCCGGAACAGGAAGACCGCGGATGCGAACAGTTCCGGGCGCAGCCAGCGGAAGGTGTGGAGCATCGTCACCTCGGCACCGCCCTTCTCTCCGACCACCGATATCCAGGCGATTTTGTACGGCGGTTTCATGCCGGAGACATGGAAGATTCATTCCGCTGCCGGACTGTTTCGTCGGCGCGATCAAGCCCGATCAAAAGCGTGAGCATCATCCCGGCGTGTTTTTGCTTTGCATGACCCGGCAACGGCAGACGTAGCACAATCACCGAAGCCGGCAAAGCTGATTTTTCCAGCCGCACCCAATGGCGGAAGGGAGATCAGGCTTTTAACACCCACCAGCCGCCGGGCGCCAGACGCGCCAGCGCACGGGGAGAATCCAAGGTCGCCAGATAATTGGGCGGTCCCCAGAGGGGACCGGCGACGGCGACCCGGGGTAGCTGCAGCCGGGGTCCCATAAAGCCTTTGATGATCCGATGAACGGCAAAGCCGTTCGCCTCCAGAAAGGTCGTCACCGGCGTGGGATACGCGCTGTGTTCCTCGAACACGATATCACGAATGGCGCGGCGCCCGAGCAACCCGGTTGCCCCCCGCAGAACCTCAAGTTCATGACCTTCCACGTCAATCTTCATCACTCCCAGGCGGATGTCGGGCGGCAGAACTTCGTCGAGCCGGACCAGTGGGACGGAGATGGCGCGCCGGAAACGGTGGGGATTCTGATCAGCCGCATTGCCGGCCAAATCCAGCTGGCCGCTGCCACGGTTGACCTGGAACTCGTCCGTTTCCACCAACGAAGCGGTGCCGGCGGAATGGGACAAACCGGCCTGATGCAGGTGAATCTGCGGTGCCGTAGGCCAGCGGGCCACACTGGCGGAAAGCTGCCGGAAGATTTCTGGATGCGGCTCGAAGGACCAGACCGCGCCCTCACGCCCCACCCGGTGGGCCAGGAGGCTGCTCATGTATCCGATGTTGGCCCCCGCGTCCACCGCCGATTCCCCCGCCTCGACCAGACGCCAAAGCACCTCGCTGACGGCCAGGTCGTAAACCCCCATCCGGCCCAGAATGTGCCCGATGATGTCCCCGGGACGGATTCCCAACTCCGCTCCCCACAACAAACGCAGCCAGACCGTTTCATCGTCCGACGACGGACGATAAAGCCACCGCCGAATTATCTGGCTGGGACGGAAGAAGTACTCCGGTTTGTTCAGGTACTGGGCGGGCCACATGCTCACGATACTGTACCGATTTCCCCCCGGCCAGGCAAGCGGCTTGGCCCTCAACCTCGTTTCCTCGCCGTGATCCACACCTGGCTCGCCAGCCCCGGCGGCAGCCAGCGGACTGGCGATGCCGAGGTTGTCTCCACGTCAAAGCGCTCCCCGATCTTCTTCCGCAGCCATTTCCAGTTGAATCCTTTGTGGTCGAAAAATTCCAGACCGTCCGGCTGGCGATGCCGCGGACGCGTGATGTGCGGTTGATCCCCGCAGAGCAGTGATTTGGCCAGTTCCGCCAGCGTGTACGGCGAAGTACCCGGATAATCCCCGATGCCGCGCCAGCCGGCGATGCGCCGCACCGTCTGTTTGACCAGCAGCGCCGGGCCAATCTCGACCGGCACACTGACCACGAGCCGCCCGCCCGGCGCCAGCAACCGCTCCAGGCTGGCCAGCATGGCATCCATCTCTACGACATGTTCGAGCACCTCCATGCAAACCACGGCGTCGTACTGCCCGGCCTGCCCGCCAGCCTCCAGCTCCCGGACGTGAACGAAACTCAACCCCGCCAGGTCCGCGAACCGCTTGCGGCAGCCCGCGAGCAGTTCATCACTCACCTCCGCGCCCACTGCCAGTTTCGGCGGCTGCGCCGAGTCCATCAGCATCGCCAGAAACGTGCCGTCTCCACACCCGTAGTCCAAGATGCGCTGGCCGGCAAAATCCCGCGCGATTTCCAACGCGATTTCGAACCGGCGCCGGTGGCTCCAGGAAATCAGCCCCGACCGGCAGAAAATCTGTTTGCGCGCATACTGTCCCTCGCGCAACGCGTCGTTCATTGATTTGTCATTCATCGCATCAGCGTCCGGTACTCACCAGTCCGGCCAGCCGGGCCGTGTTCTTCGCCAGCGAATAAAACTCTTCCACCCGCCGGCGGCCCGCCTCCACCCGGGCCAGCGCCGCGCCTCGGTTCTCCAGCGCGTCCGCCACGGCGCCACCCAGTGTCGCTTCATCGACCGACGGGAGAATAACGCCTGCCGCTCCATCTGACAAAACCTCCCGCGCGGCACCCGCGTCCGCCGAAATCACCGGCACGCCAAACGCCAGGGCTTCGAGCAGCACAATCCCAAATGTTTCCAGCCGTGACGGGAATACAAACACATCCGCCTGTTCCCACCGCTCCCGCCACGCCTCCGTCTGCGCGCGAATTCCCCGGTGCACGAATACGCCTGGCTGCATTGGAACCTCCGACTGCGTCACAATGTGCAGCTCACATCGCGCCGCGAATCGTCGCCGGAAACATTCCAGCACCAGCGGACCGCCCTTGCGTTGAAAGTCGCCGCCCACAAACAAAATCTGTGGTTTTCCCGGCGCGGTTGGAGCCGGTCGCCGGGCTGGCACCTCCAGGGACGGCGGCAACAGGCAGCATTTTTCCGGCATCACGTCATAATCGGTGATCAAGGAATTCCGCGCCGCCATTGACCACGGGAGCAATCGCTCCGCCACTTGAAAAAGCCGGCGTTCCCGCGAACGGATGGTTGCCAGCGTCAGCGGCTGAAACAACCGGCTCGT
>Ga0206910_1104_pt1 | contig 16783 bp, 15 predicted proteins | sample Alteio_BWOrgHeat_77_FD_152949 | JGI IMG/M metagenome (GOLD analysis project Ga0206910, IMG submission 152949) | Enriched cells from forest soil in Barre Woods Harvard Forest LTER site, Petersham, Massachusetts, United States -... | ecosystem: Environmental > Terrestrial > Soil > Temperate forest >... | reverse complement strand
CGCGCCGTTGTCCATCAGGCGGTGGGCGTCGGCAGGTTCAAGAATGCCACCGCAGCCGATGATGGGGAGGTTGCCCTTGGTCGCCAAAGAAATGAAACGGACGATTTCAACCACGCGGGCGTGGACAGGGTGGCCACTGAGGCCGCCGGCTGGAGTCTCGCCCTCAATGCCAGGGCGGGCGATGGTTGTATTCGTCGCGATGATGCCGTCGATCTCGTGTTCGGCGACGGTGGCGAGGAGTTCGTCGATTTCCGCAAAAGTCAGATCGGGGGCGATTTTGAGCAACAGGGGGACCGGGCGGGCGGCAAACTTGCGGGCACGGTCGCGGGCGATCTTGCGCATCAACTGGAGGAGGCCGGGCAGGAACTCCTTGGTCTGGAGGCGGCGGAGCTCGGGCGTGTTGGGGCTGGAGACGTTGATGACAAAATAGTCCGCGTGGTCGGCCAGGAGGTTAAAGGAGGCCAGGTAGTCGTTGGCGGCTTGTTCGAGGGGGACGGTCTTGGACTTGCCGAGATTGATGCCGAGGGGGATGGCGCGCTTTTTGGACGGAAAGGCGGCCAGGCGCTTGGCGACGGCCTCGGCGCCCTGGTTGGGGAAGCCGAGGCGGTTGATGAGAGCCTCGTGGTCGGGGAGGCGGAACATGCGGGGCTTGGCGTTGCCCGTCTGCGGATGGAGGGTGACGGTGCCGATTTCGACGTGGCCAAAGCCAAGGGCCGGGGCGGCGCGCCAGGCGACGGCGTTTTTGTCAAACCCGGCGGCCAGGCCGACGGCGTTGGGGAACTTGAGGCCGAAAAGCTCGATGGGCCGGGCGCCATGGACGCGGTTGGCCCAGGCGATCAGCGAGCAAAGCGCCCCGGAGGCGGACAGGAACGACAGGGCGGTCAAGGCCTGTTCGTGGGCGTGTTCGGCATCCTCAGCAAAGAGCCGGGGGCGTACAAGGCGTTCGTAGATGGCACCCATAATTTGGCCGGGACTCTACCGGGCCGACCAAGCGCTTGGCAATCATCGTCCGCACCACCCCCCGTGAACACCCCATAAACAAAAGCGCAGAAAAGATTCGCTATTTCCACTGGAAATGGGCGAAGTTCGCAACCCTCTCTTAAAAAATAGTTAACTCTGTGGGTTGACAAAGTGCGCAGGATGTATTTTTGGGAGGCTTTAGAACATGCCTAAACCTTCTCCAAAACTTGAGTGGTGCATCGTCCGACTGGGCGATGACATGAACTGGTGGGTAGCCGAAATCAGCGACAGCGTGCGCTGGGACGTGGATGGCTTGTCCATCATCGACCCTCGACAGCTCGCGCATATTCTCGACCTCCTGGACCCATTGCGCGAATACGGATTCCAGGCCGACATTTTTGAAACGGCGTTTATTCCGTTCGTGATCAAGGAGACGCTGCCCGGCAACAAGGTAAAGCTGATCCGGGCGCATGAATCGCTGCTGGAGTCCGAGGAAAAACTCTTCGCCCTGCCCGACCAGGTGGACGAAGAAAAAGGGCCCTATGCAGACCTGCTCGACCACGTCACAAAACTGCGCGTGAAATTCCTCAACGACGCGATCGACTTTGACAAGCACTTGACGGTGGACGACCTCGAGGAGGAAATCCGCGAGGACCACCACAACGCGTTCCTCGAAGGGCGCGCGCTGCACGCCTTTCAGGAAATCATCGATATTTTGGAATACGTGCCCGCGGGCTTTGAAGTGGATGAAGAAGCCGAAGAGACGCTCGACCCCGCCGCGAAGAAGAAGGGCGAGGAAGACGCCGCCGAGGATATCCCTGAAGTGGAGGACGAGAACATCGAGGAAGACGAAACCATGAAGTGGGACGACGAGGACGACAAGGACAAGGACAAAGAGGAAACCGAAGGCGGTGAGCCACCCCCAAGTGATGAAAAAATCGAAGACCTCGACGCGCTTGATGACGAGGAAGATGAGGATGACGACGACGAAGAAGAAGACGAGGATGATGACGACGACGAGGAAGATGAGGACGGCAATCGCAAGAAGTCCAAGTCGTCCGCCAAGCGTCCGCCCGCGAAGAAGAGCGGGAAGAAGAAATAAACTACTGTTCGCGGGCGTAAGCCGCCGCGAAGTAAGTCAGGATAACGTCTGCCCCAGCCCGCCGAATGGCGAGGAGGGCTTCATCGCGTGCGGATTTCAGGTCGAGCCAGCCACGTTCGGCGGCAGCACAAATCTGGGCGTATTCGCCGGAGACCTGGTAGGCCGCCACGGGCCGGTGGGTGTGGGCACGCAGACTGGCGATGATGTCGAGATACAAGAGCGCGGGCTTGACCATGAGGATGTCCGCGCCTTCGAGCTGATCGAGCCATGCTTCGCGCAGCGCTTCGCGGCGGTTGGCGGGGTCCATCTGGTAGGTGGCTTTGCTTAAAGTTGGCTGGCCGGTGGCGCGCTTGCTGCCGACGGCGTCGCGAAAGGGTCCGTAATAAGCCGAGGCGTATTTGGCGGTGTAGGCCATGATGCCAGTATCGGTGAAGCCGGCGGCATCCAGGGCAGTGCGAATGGCGCTGACGCGGCCATCCATCATATCTGATGGGGCGACGAAATCGACGCCGGCCTGGGCGTGCAGCACAGCCATTTTGGCCAAAATTGCCACGGTGCGGTCGTTATCCACATCGTCGCCACGTTTGGTCAGGACGCCGTCGTGACCATGGGTGGTGTAGGGATCGAGCGCAATGTCGGCAAAAATCGGGAAGGATGGTGCGGCGGACTTGACCTCGTGCACAGCGCGTAGGACGAGGGCCTTTGGATTAAGCGCTTCGGTACCAAGGGCGTCTTTGCGCTTGGGGTCGATTTTGGGAAAGAGCGCGACGCCACCGAGGCCGAGCTTTTTCAACTCGTGGCAATGGACACCAAGCTGGGTTAAAGGAATGCGGGCTATCCCGGGGAGGGACGGAATCGGCTCCACTTCCCTGCCCTCGTGGACGAAGACGGGCTGGATTAGCTGCGCGGGAGACAGGTGCGTCTCGCGCACGAGGGCGCGGATGGCGGCGGTGCGGCGCAAGCGCCGCGGGCGCTGGGTTAAAACGAGGCGTGCGGGCCTGGATTTGGCAGCCTTGGGCATGGGAACCGGGGATTGTGCCAGAATCGGCCCCCGGGCGAAAGCGCGAAAAAACGGCCCCCTCCCACCCTTTTTTAACTGCCTTTTTCGGCTTCATCCTTCATAGCTCATCGTTCATTCTGCATTTTTCGACTTCATGCCCCTGCTTCTGCACAACACCCTGACCCGAGCGCTCGAACCGCTTGCGCCGGCCCAGCCGGATGGGATTTTCCGGTTCTACTGCTGCGGACCGACGGTGTATGGACCGGCGCATATTGGAAACTTTCGCACGTTTGTGGCGCAGGATGTCTTGCGGCGAGCCTTGGAAATCGAGCTGGGCCCGGGCAGGGTAAACCACGCGCGCAACATCACCGATGTGGACGACAAGACCATCCGCCAATCGCAAGCGGAAGGCAAAGTGCTGGGCGAATTTACCCAGGCGTGGACGGACAAATTTCGCGCTGACTGCACGGCGTTGAATTTGCTGGCACCACAACAGGAACCCAGTGCGGTCGCGCACATCCCCGGGCAGATTGCGATGATTGAGCGGTTGGTAAAGAACGGCCATGCCTACCAGACCGCGGATGGCTCGGTGTATTTCAAAGTCTCGTCGTTTGCCGAATATGGAAAACTGTCGCACTTGAAGCTGGAGGAATTGGAGACGCAAAACTCCAACAGCGCGGGGGCGGCGAATGCAGCGGATGAATATTCGCGTGAGCACGTGGCGGACTTTGCATTATGGAAGGCGCGCAAGCCGGAGGATGGCCCGAATTTCTGGCCCAGTCCGTTTGGCGAAGGGCGGCCCGGCTGGCACATCGAATGCAGCGCGATGATTGAAAAGATTTTTGGCGGCGCGACGATCGACCTGCATGGCGGCGGCGTGGACCTGATGTTCCCGCACCATGAAAACGAAATCGCGCAATCGTGCTGCGCGCACCATGGCGAGGCGAATTACAATTTTGTGCGCCAGTGGTTCCACAGCGCGCATTTGCTGGTGGACGGGCGCAAGATGTCGAAGAGCCTCGGCAATCTTTACACACTGGCGGATATTGAAAAGATGGGTTTTGCGCCGGTGGTGCTGCGGTATGCGCTCATCGCGGGGCATTATCGGTCGCCGCTCAACTTTACCAAGCACGGGCTGGAGGCAGCACAGAGCGCGGTCCAGAAACTCGATAAACATTTGCAGGCATTGGCGATGCGCGCAGCGGGCGATGCGGTGAAGGCGAAGGAAACGATTGCGCGATTAAAGTCCTCCGCACCGGAAGCGTTGCGCTGGGGTCGCTATGCGGCGGCATGGGCGGTGTTGTGCGATGATTTAAACGTGCCGGGAGCGATGGGCGAAATGTTCAAGGTTGAGCCCAAGGCGGCGACGGTTGAACAGGCCATGGAAGACCTGGAAGGCCTGGTCAAAATCGCGGTGTTTGCACTCGGGCTGGAGGTGCCGTTAACAGTCTCTAAAGTGGAGGCTCCGGCGGAAATCGTGGCCTTGGCGCAACAACGCTGGGATGCAAAACAGGCGAAGGATTTTGCCAAGGCGGATGCCGTGCGCAAGGAATTGACGACCAAAGGCTGGAAGATTCTCGACCGCAAAGACGGATTTGATTTGGAGAAGGAGTAGCAAGAACGCCTAACGTCGAACGCCCAACACCCAAGTTCAGGCGTCACTACGCGACGCGACTTGTTTTAACGCAACTTTTCCGTGGGTTGAAACCCACGGCTATTTTCGGAGCCTCACTACGTGAGGCGCGGATGGTGCATTGCCTCCACAATTTGCAAACAGGGACTTCTGCACCGGGCGGTGGAGAGGGAATAGTCATGCGCTACGTTGTCACTTCACCGTCAATCTTCACGCCAAGGCTCCGTATAAAATCATCGGGGCGTCGAGGGAAAAGTCGCAACCAGTGCAGTTTGCCTTTGGAATCGTGATATGTGAGCAGAAAACTATTTTGGCCAAAGAACTTGTCACGTCGGACCGAATCGATGGCACCAAGCGGCACCACATGCTCAAGGTCATAGAGTGGCGCTAAAAGAAAGAAAGGAAACCAGGAAGTCACTAGGAGAAAATTTTGGGCAACGATCAGCCGTAAACAATTCCGCGCGCCACCAATTTTGGTCAGGATATTTTTCCGTGAAAAACCCGAGGCAAACCATTCGTGATGAAGGATGTCTGATTTTTTAAAGCGAGGCCACCGCTGCCGAGAGCAAATGAGCAACCATGCGCTTATACCTAACAAAGCTGCCGGGATGACAAAGCCAAGGATGATGTATAACTGCGGCAACATCTCCATGATTCAATAAAACGAAAATGCAGATTCGGCAAATACCAAAAAATTCCATCAAAGCGCGGACTAAATTCAACCCGTGCCATGCGAGGTAAGCGTGAAAACATGAACACGCAATTTGTAAAACACCAAGAACCGATTTGACAGGGCGTAAAAAAGTAATAAAGTAATACCACGATGCCGACGCTTACCTTTAAAGTAACTTCCGCAGAGGCGCGGGCAATCCGGGCCCGGGCGCGGGCGAAAAATGGCTCCGTGTCCACCTATCTGCGCCAGTGCGCCCTGCCCCAGCCAACCCGCAAACCGCGTTTAAAATTACAGCGACATCCGCTATCGGGCAGTCTCTATAATGCGGCCGACACCGGCCCTGCGGTGACCGAAGAGCAGATTAAAGCCGCACTGGCGGAGTTTCCATGAAATACCTGCTCGACGTCAATGCGCTGCTGGCCTGGGCGCATCCCAGTTCGCCGCATCATGCGCGCTTTCATCGGTGGAAAAAATCCGTGCCTGCGGCAGATCTCAGCACCTGCGCCATCACCGAGTTGGGCTTTGTGCGGGTTTCGATGCAGCACTTTGGTTTTGATCTTTCGATGTCCGCCCGGATGCTGGCGGCTTTAAAATCGGATATTGGCCACTTTCTGGACGTCTTGCCACCACCGCAGCTCCCGGCATGGTCAATGCATCCCGCACAAACCACCGACGCCTATCTTTGCCAGGTTGCGACCACGCATGGAGTCAAACTGGTAACTTTTGACACGGGCATTCGCGATCGCGCCGCACTGCTCATTCGTTGAATCGTTGACCTAACGCGACAAGAAGATTCCCGACCGCCATCAGGGAACCTGGGTTACGGCAGATCCGTCGGGCGAGGTCGTTGCGGCATCTTCAATCGGCACGACTTCGCCGGAGGCTTTCACAAAAAACTCCCACGCGGCCATGGGTACGATGTCGGGGCGGGGATCCCAGCCAGGCGGCGGCGGACCGCCATAGAGCATCGGGTGTGGCTTGGGGATGGTTTTAGTCTGGGTAAAGGTGACGAGATAACCTGTCGCCGTTTTTTTGGTGTGGGTTGCGAACCGCAATCCATCGGAAGGACTAGTCCACCTGGTGGTTGGATTCATTTTAATTTTAGCAAGTAAATCCACGGGCAGATGGGGCCGGGCCAGAAAAATGGCCCATTGGGGATTGGAAACCGGCGCGTCCACGAAATGAAAACTAGCGAGCAGGTCAAGTACCCGCTGACGGTCCTCGGGGCTGATGGGGGCACGCATAAAGCAGGCGATCTCATAACCCATGCCGCGTTTGACGAAGCGCAAATCCAGGCCAGAGAGTTCCGCTTCATCCAAAGATTTTATCAGGTCATCGGCGAGCAGGGGGTGCAAGTCATGGTCTAAATTGTCCGGCGACATTTCACTTCCCCAGGCTAAAGCGCCACCGGGATAACTGGCCTGATCGTAACGGCGGCCGATGGCGAGGGAGATTTCCCCGGGGAGCATCTGACGCAACGAATTATGAGTTTCAGCCAGCGGTCCTTTTTCCGCGACCAAGACCATCGCGGGGCCCAATGATTCGCCGGGGTGCGTACGCGTAAAGGCAGTTTCCGCCGGTTTGGAAATGCCCAGCACTTGCAAATCCGCCCGCTGGTTATTGACGGTCAGCATCCAGTCCGCGCCCCCGGAACCATAATCCGTTTCGTTAATTTTCCAGTCTTTGGGCGCTTCAAATTGAAAGCCACTGTTCCGGGCTTGGTACACCTGAAGCGTTGGGCTGGAGGCCACGGCTGCCGGATAGATAGTGTGGTCGGGTGCGGTGGCTACGGCGGGTAAAGGAGGCGGCCAGGGCACCCGTGGATTAGGCGCCGGCCCGGTCGTAAAGTTCGTCACCAAAGTGCGCGACCAGAGTGTCTGGCGCGGGCCGTTACTAAGCTGCGAGGAGATGCCGCCCATGGGAAAAATGTTATTGCCGCTCATGATCATTCCTCCGCCATTTTCCGCCGCTTTCCGGCCAGCGCCCGTCGGATCGGGCGTCGCAAAGATGGTTTGGACGGCTTCGACCACGTATTTGGTTTCAGGCTTCAATTTTGGCAGGCGATCCGTCGGCGAGGCGGCAGTTTGACTCCTATCCACAGGGAGAGGGCTAAGATAGGTATAGCTGCTGGTCCCACCGTTGTCGCTCTCCTTGGGAACATTAATAATTTCCATTTCCGGCATATTTGGATCATTGAGCCGTGGCTGGCCCTCAGGGTAGACATTAAACTTGGTGGACAACCCTAATTGCACATCGCGGTTCGCAGAAATCGAGATTGGCGCTGGAATGCTGGTAGTGAAATTGACCATCCGATCATCCGGGGAAGGCGGGTCGGCCTCGCCTTCATCGCCGGAGAAAGAATAATTCAGCGGACGCCGACTCTGTCCTCGGGTGGTAGCATTTGCGGCGAGGCTGGAAGGAATCCAAAACAAAAATTTTACCGGGGCGGTGTTAGCGGATCCGCCAGCCCCCGATGCTGCAGGTGGAATACTCGCGATCTGCGCCGGCATCGGAGAAACGAAATTAACCATGCGAATATTTATGGCGAGTTCGTCAGCGCGATAGGATTCCATCACCTGCATATCGCTGGGATGTTGACCGCTTTCGCCCGTGTAATTGACGTGCAGTGGTTCCTGATCACGAGCGGAGTGAACATGGCCAGTCATTTCCATTTCACGCCGGCCCAAGTTAACAATGACTGTGTCGCCGTGGCCCATGGGTTCCCCGTCGGCATATTCCGCAGAAGGTCGCCCGGTAACCGTCAAGACGCCATCGTCCGGGTTGATAACCGCGCGATCCCCCAAAGTCACGAAATCATGCATGTCGTGTTCGGCAACCCGCACATGGCCGGTGGCGACTACCACGTGGGGATTGTATTCGACGCTGATTTTATCCGCCGTGAGACGAAAAGCCAGGCTCTCTAAAACCGCGCTATTTTCGGCCACAAAGCCAGTATTGCCGGACAAAGCCTGAAGGGAGCCGCCGCTCAAATGGGCGGTGTCAACACCGCCGCCGAATAATTGCACAGCCTGGGTTATCGGGGCCGGTGACGGTTGAGCATTCAATGGCATTGCCGCGCCAAACGCGGCCGCCATTGTTACCCGCAGGAACCATAAAATGCGGGTGTTTTTATACATACATCAAAAAACTAGAAATAACCCAAGGAATGGGTTTTAATATCAGCGGAAATGGGGTGTTTGTCAAGGTGTGCCCAACCGACCGAAACGCCGCAAAATGTGGTGGCGAATGGCTGAATTTGCCTACATATTCGATTGAAACTTGGGACAGGTTTCATATCCGCATAATTTTTAATTCATAGAGCCAGAACTATGAAAACTTTTAAGATGCTCCAGTGGACTGGGTTCGTTTTCCTGGGCGGGATGGCGGTGGGTTACTATGGATTCACTCGTTCCAAAATGGAACAACTCCAGGCACACCCGCGGGTAGCGGTTGCGCGTATAGAAAATAAAGTAGTGCCATCAATTGGCACGGTGCCGAACCCGTGGAATGCAGCAAGTACGGATGCGGAATTGCTGGGACTGGCGCGCGTCATGCTCACACGTTCGCCGCAAGCGGCGCTGGACTGGGCGCAGTCTTGTGAAGATCCGGAATTACGCCGACGGCTCAGCCTGGCCGTCGCGCAGGCGTGGGGCGAAAAGGATCCCGCCAGCGCGGTGGCGTGGGCACTGGGGCAGAAGGAAGACACTTTGGCCGCCGACCTCAAAGCCGTATTGGCCGGCGCAGTCCGCCAGCCGGTAGTGGCGGTGGAAATTGGGCGAAACTTGCTGGCACAAAACTCGGTTTACGCCGGTACTTATGGTGCGGCCTTGGTGGTGGCGCTGGATGCGGATGAGCAATTTTTGACCGCAGTGCAGTTTGCCAATAAGGCTCCGGCAGATTTCCGGGAGGATTGGACAGCCGCGGCCGCCCGGGCATGGGCCCAACGTGAGCCACGGGAAGCGCTGGCGGCACTGGATGCGATAGTAGACGAGCCATTGCGTGATCCGATTTTTCGCGCCGTGGTGCAAGGCTGGCCGGCGGCGCAACCGGCAGATTTGGCCAACTACGCGCTGTCTTTGCCCACGGGTGAACAACGCGCCTATGCGCTGGACCAGGTCATGTTCAAATGGTCGCGGCAGGATCCTGCTGGACTGGCAAACTGGCTGGCGAATATTCCCCGAGGCGTGAATTATGACGCGGGTGCTTTTTTTATCGTCACTGAGGCCAAGCCAACCAATCTCAGCCCGGCGACGGCCATGAGCTGGGCAGAGAGCATTGGCGACCACGACATGCGTCTCAGCTCATTTGAACAAGTGCTGGCGCAATGGGGGCAAGCCGATCCGATGGCGGCGCGGAACTATGTGCAGCAGGCGCACGGGCTGGATGTGGCTGAGCGGGCGCAATTGCTGCAAAGTATTCCGACCCAGTAGGTGGCTCATTAGCGTGAAGTACAAAAAGAAAACCCGACCCCGGGTTGGCCAGGATCGGGTCGCTTGGAAGATAATATTTTTTCGGACAAATCAGCCATTCCTTATGGAATGGTGCCGTAACCACCATTGCTCAAGCCGGTTTGAGTCTGGCTGGTGTAGAGTCCACCGCCCGGCCCGTCGGTGCCACTGCCGGTGCCACTGGTGCCATGACCGAGTTTTTGGACCTGACTGATGACGAGCAGGTCGAGCTGGTCATGCGGCAGGTCGCCCGCGTTGGCGAGAACGTAGGTGTAAGCTTGGGCGGCGGTCATCGTCGTGAGTGAATTTGTGGTGGAGGCCCAAGGGGAAGTTAGCACCGTCACGCCACTCGGGGAAACCGCGGAACCATTTAGCGTACCGTCATTATTGCTATCGAGCAGGTTGCCATTGGAGTACACCGACTGGCCTGTATTCATCTGGTAGAAACAGTTGCTGGGGCTGGTGGTGGCTGGCCCAGTGATGAAGTAGTTGTGCACGATGTCATGCGAGAAAATACCACCCGTGTTGGCGACGGTATAGCCCGCCTGATAATTATAAATGACGTTCTGGATGTACTGGTCGCTGTCTTTAGCCAGCGGCTGGCGGTTGTGACAATTGACCCAAAGGTTATCAATGAAGGTGAAGTTGCTGCCTTCGACGTGGGCGCCAAACTGCTGATTGATCGGATCGGCGATGATGCAGTTTTGCACGGTGACATTGGAGCAAGTCACGGCGTCAAAACTGTCCCACTGGCCGAACTCGAGCGAGCAATGGTCGAAGATCATGTTGCTGCCACCACCGATGTTGACGGCGCTTTGGCCGCTGTCGCCAAGGGTGCCCTGACGAAAGCGCATATAGCGGCAGATGATGTTGCTGTGTTTGGAGAACGACACTTCCGCGCCTTCGATGCCGATGCCCGTGCCCGAGGACGTGTTGCCGAGAATGGTGAGGTTACTGCTGCAGCTCACGGCTGACGCGAGCGTGATGTAGCCGTGCACGCTGAACTCGACGATGCGGTTGCCGGCGCTCACGGCATCGCGAAACGAACCCGCGCCGCTGTCGTTGAGATTGGTCACCATGTAGACGGTGCCGCCGGTGCCGCCGGTGGCGTTGGCGCCAAAGCCCATGGCGCCGGTGAAAGCCAGCGCATGCAGAGGACTGCTGCCGAGGGCAGTGAAGACAAACAGGCCGCAGAAACAGACGGTAACCAACCGAATCGCCGAGGCGAAACGAGACAACATGCCTGCGATGAACGCAGACGCCAGACTGAGGGTAGTATTCATAGGGATAGGGTTTAAACGAAGGGAAAACAGCGAAGCAGCGAGCCGTTCCCCAACGGTCGTGTCTTAAGTCACGCCAGGATGATTTAGCAATAGGAAAAACTACGTATATGAAATACTACGTAGTTTTTCCTACTCAGTAAATTTTTCCAAGAAAATGAGGGCTCTTCTTCAGTTGGCCGCGTGTGTTTCTCAAATAACTTGGGCTGGATTCCTCAAAAAAATCTTTGATGCCACCGAAGCCCCACGCACTACTGCCCGGAAAATTGAAACCTTTAGTCAAGTTGCCCCGCCATTGAATTTAAAGCCATCTGGGCTTAATTCCTTAACCGATCCATGTTTATTAACTGCTCATCGCCTTTTCGACGCCAGCTTCATCCTCTTCGGCTTCAAGGCGGTCAGATTGATATTGGAGCCAGGCGGCGTGAAAGGCTTTTTCGTCATTATCGCTCAGAAGTTTGACTACGCGAAGGAGCGACAAGAGCGCGTTTTTATAGACGGGGTTGATGCGATAGGGAAGCGGCCCGGCCTCAAGCATGACCGTGGCAAGATGTTCGCGCAGTGATTTGTCGGCGCGCGCGCGCCAGGCGTCGTTGAGGCGGGTGCGCTGAGTGCCGGTGTTGCCGCGCGGAATATCCACGAACTCGAGGCGGTCGAGCAGTGCGCGACTTTGGACCATGGAGTATACAGGTGAGTGACGCTCGTTAGTGATGTCGCGGCAGCCAACCTCCCACCACAGTTCGAGGTCGCGGGCATCGGCAAAATGGCCGGGAAAAGCAGCGTCGAGGGCGGGAGCGGGGTCGGCCCCGAGAGCCAATGCGCCAAAAAGTTGCTGGGTGCTGGCCGTGGTCACACAGCGGTCCTCCAGAAAGCTGGCGAGCCAGTAGGCGTTAAGTTCGAGCAATGGCAAGTCTGCCGCGGTGGGATTTTGCGCGGTCATAATCTGGCGCAATGAAAGCAGAGGCTGGGCGCGGGTCTGGGAGGAAAATTCATCGACGATGGCGGGCTTCGTCTCGGCTTCGAGCATTTTGCCGTAAGCGAGCTTGAGCCACTCGGGCATTTTGCCCACGGCGGATTGATCATGCGCGCCGGCGATGCTTTCGAGGGTGACGCGGCTTAACGCCAGGCAAACATCAGACAGCGCGGTGTCGGGGCCCCAGCGTATGCGCACCGTGTGCTGGCCTTCGCGATCCATCGAAGTAACATACTGCTCGGTAAAATTGGCCAGGTCCGTGGGGATCAGCTGGATGGTGATGGCCCCGTCAGGAAAGGTTGGCCAGAGTAAATCCCCGGAAATAATCTTGCGCAAATGTTGGGCGAGGCTCAGCACAGCCTGGGCAGAAGGCTGGTCCGCCGCGTCGATCTCAAACGGGCCGACGGACAAAACCACGGGCGGCCCACGCAGAGGACGCACGCCGGTGGGCACGCTTTGGGTCGGGGGCAGGACTACTGGCGCGGAATCCGAAGTTGCTGGCTGGGCAGGCGCAGCTATTTGTGAATCGGCATGACCGATGACTGGCAGAGCAAGAAAGAGCAAGACCGTGGAAATCCGCCGCCATGTGCGGATGCGGGGAATGTAACCACCGGGTAAAATCGACACCGGACGCATGAATACCTCGCAAAAAAAACAGCGGCAATTATTTGCCGCCGAGGACGAGCGCGCCATCCTGCACGGACACATTGGGAAGCTTCGCCCATGCATCGGCATATTTTTTCAAATCATCGCCACTGGCGTATTTAGCAGCAAAAGTGTTGAATATTTTTTGCGCCAAACCCGGCAGGACCGGAATGCGCGCGCTGCCGAGATAGCTGTAGTAAGGCTGAAACTGGGGACCGGCGGAGCCAGCAACAAAAACTCCACGCGCCTGGTAAACGGTGTCAAAATCGAGTCCGAAAAGTGTAATGGTCATCGGCAGGGCGACTTGGAAACTGGTGGCGACGTCGGCGGGGGCCTGCGGATCTTTGAAGGCATGAAAATTGGGCGTGCCAGCATCGAGGCCCCAAGTTTTAAGGTCGTTCTCGACTGCCTTGGCACCGGCTTTTACTTCGGCCTTGGCTTTGGCGGCTTCAGAAACCGGTTTGACCGTGCCAGCGGGAACTGCAGCAGCGGCGACCGGTTTCTTGGCTTCGGGTTTGGGTTTGCCGACGTCAGATTTAAACATCGCAGAAGCCCAGGCGTTGAGTTCACCGTCAGCTACAGTCACTCCACCGGGCGTACTGGCGAGGAATTGGGCTTCCTTGGTTTTGTAGTCACCACCCGGCGCACCGGCCCAATAAAACAATACGGCGGGAGCGGACGGGATATTGCCGGTTTTGGCATTGGCCTTGGGCTTAAATTCCGTGGGTGCCGAAGTGGCGAGAATCACCATACCCAAAATTGCGCCGAGAAAAATATTGAAAAAAGCGCAAATGACCGCCCCTTTGAACGTGGCTTTTTTGCGGGCTTTTTTCTCGCCCGTGGGATCGAAATGAGTATTGGAGCCCATGGTGTTTAGGATTTGGCAGGTTTGGTGGCGGGAGATTTGGCGGGCTCGGTTTTGGCGGCGGGCTTGGAATCGGATTTGGATTCAGCGGCTTTGGGTTCGGAGGCTTTTTTCTCGGCGGCGGCGCCCTTGGAGATGGAGGCGGCCGAGCGTTTGTAGTCGGTTTCGTAGAAGCCGGAGCCTTTGAAGATGAGGCCGGCACCGCCGCTGATGAGGCGCTTGAGGCCGGCCTTTTTGCAGGACGGGCAGCGCTTCAACGGCTCGGCCGTGATGGGTTGGTAGATTTCGAGGTGTTTACCGCAAAATTTGCAGGCATATTCGTACGTCGGCATTGTCGCAGTAAAAGTGGGCGGAATCAGGTGCGGGCGGCGCGGTTGGGGCCACGGCTTTCGATTTCCAGAAACAGTCTTGTGTAATATGCGCCCAGGACGAGAAAGCCAAGGAAGAAAACAAATCCGAAAAGCATGAAGCCGAGCGTAAGCAGCCCCCAAAATGCGAGTGCCGGCACCAAAAAGGCGGGCCAGGCGGCACGAGTCATCAACCAGGCTACGGCTGGACGTTGCAGCGATGCCCAGCGCCGCCGGGGCTGGTAAACGTAGAGCATGGCGACCGTCCACAAGGGCGCCAGCAATACCAGCGGCGAAACGAGGGCCAAAGACGGCCGCTGGCCCAAAATCTCATAGCTGAACCAACCGAGCAGATTCACCACCCACAGGCCGATCAGCACCGGCAGGAAGCCATAAAGCGCCATGATGGCGAGCAGGCGGAGGCCATCGAGAAACAGGCCTTCCCAATCGTGCCAGTCGGGCAAGGTAAAGCCTCCGCCGCGATGGATTTGCTCAAAATAACGGTAATGGTAACCGAGGGCCAGCACGTTCAATATGGGCACAAAACTGAGCACGCCGCCAATGAGGACGTTGGGCAGCCAGCGCGGGTCGGAGAAAATCCTTTTGCAAACTTCGTCGAAACTAACCATACGGATGAGCTTTCAGAAAGATAACCGTGCCAGCAAACCCTCCCCCCGATTTCAAGGCAACGTTAAAGCGCCACCGCGCAGACGTCGAAACCGCCATTGACCAATGGCTGCCTAAAGCCAAAACCCGCCCGGGCGTTCTGCACGAGGCCATGCGCTATTCCATGCTGGCCGGGGGCAAGCGCCTGCGCCCGCTACTGGTACTCGCGGGGCATGGGCTGTTTCCGTCGAAACTCGACCCCTACCCCGCCGCTGTGGCCGTCGAGTGCCTGCATACCTACAGCCTCATCCATGACGACTTGCCGTGCATGGACGACTCGGACCTGCGCCGCGGCATGCCGACCTGCCACAAAAAATTTGGCGACGCCACGGCGTTGCTGGCGGGCGACGCGCTGCTGACCTACGCGCTGTGGCTGTTGTCCGACGCTTATAAAAAGCATCCCGAGGTGGCCAACGAACTGGTGAGGATTTTGGGCGACGCTTCAGGTTCGGAAAAACTCATCGGCGGCCAGATGGAAGACCTGCTTGGCGAAAAAGCGAAACCCAGCGCGGAGCGACTCGACTTTATCCACCACAACAAGACGGCGGCGCTCATCACGGCGAGTCTGCTGCTTGGCCTGCGGCTGACGAAAGCGACGCCCGCAAAATTTAAATTGATGGAGCAAGTCGGGCAGAACCTGGGCTTAGCCTTCCAGGCCATTGACGATATTTTGGATGCGACGGCGTCAGCAGAAGTTTTGGGCAAGACGCCGGGGCTCGACCAACGCCACGGGAAATTGACCTACGCGAGCTTGTATGGACTCGATGTCGCGCGCGAAAAAGCGAAGAAGTTGACGAGCGCAGCCGTGCGCGGCGTGGAAAAAATCGGCGGCAACAACTGGTTTTTGCTGGAATTGATCCGGGAACTGGAACACCGGGTGAATTAATCACGGTAAACGCGCTTGTTTCGCGCTGGAAATTGAATTTACTTTGTTACTCCCCACCATGACTACCCCTATGAAACTGATTTCCGCCCTTTTTGCCGCTACGCTGTTGCCGACTTTGGCCCTGGCCCAACCGCCAGCGGTCACGACGGCCGCCGGGTCCGGCACGAGCCAACCGTCAGTACAACCGCCCGCCGCCACGGTTGCCCCTGCCCGGCGCGGAGGCCGCGGAGGTCGGGGCGGGCCCGATACGTCGATGGGCTTGCCGTCCACGATTGCGCCCGACGCCAAGGTGGAGAAACTCGCGACGCTGCCAACCGAGTCGTACACGGTGCCCAATAATTTTGGCCCCAACGGTACGCCCGCGCCCTTTACCGAAGGGACGACCTGCGCGCCGAATGGCGATGTCTATTTTGTCGAGCAAGACAGCAGCAAGATCATGAAGTGGGACTGCACGACGCAAAAGCTGAGCGTGTTCATGCATCCGTCGGGTTACTCCAATGGCATGTGCTTTGACCACCAGGGCAATTTGATTGCGTGCGCCGATGAGCGCAACGAGCTGTGGTCGATTTCGACGACGGAGACCGAAACCATCCCCTACCCCCAGCTGCTGAATCCGGCGGTGGGCGACCCGGCGAAGCCCGGCACCATCACGCTGCCCAAGCACACGGTGTTGGTGAAGGATTATAAAGGCAAGTTGCTCGGCGGGCCGAACGACGTGTGGGTGCGGCCGGATGGCGGCATGTATCTGACCGACCCCTTTTATCAGCGCAACTGGTGGACGCCGGGACGCCAGCAGGAGCAGGAACTGCGCACGGTTTATTTCCTTTCGCCCGACCACAAAACTTTGACGCGCGTGCTGAATGAATTTAATTCGGCCAACGGGCAGAACGGCACGCCCAACGGCATCGCGGGCACGGGAGATGGAAAGACGTTGTATGTGTCCGACATTTCTGGCGGCGTCACCTGGGGTTTTGATATTCAGGACGATGGCTCGCTGACGAACAAACGGCAAGTGTGCGCCTTTGGTTCGGACGGCATGACGCTCGACGACCATGGCAACTTGTACATGAGCGTGGGCTCGCGTCCGGGTGGCGTCACCGTGGTGGACACGAAGACCGGCAAACAAATCGGCTTCATCGCGCTGCCCGAAGGCCCGGCGAACATGTGCTTTGGTGACAAGGACCGGCAGACGCTCTACATTTGCGCGCGCACTGGATTTTACCGCATCCGCACAAATGTCAAAGGCGCGAATCCGGGGAAGTGAGCATAAAAAAAGACCGTCCTGAAAGACGGCCTTGGCCTGGC
>Ga0206910_1102_pt1:10000-16884 | contig 16884 bp, 11 predicted proteins | sample Alteio_BWOrgHeat_77_FD_152949 | JGI IMG/M metagenome (GOLD analysis project Ga0206910, IMG submission 152949) | Enriched cells from forest soil in Barre Woods Harvard Forest LTER site, Petersham, Massachusetts, United States -... | ecosystem: Environmental > Terrestrial > Soil >... | reverse complement strand
GCCTTAGATTTTGGAATATCTGCACAGAATATTTTTGAATTTTGGGATTTTGTGGGGGGACGTTACTCTGTATGGTCTTCGGTAGGTTTGCCCATTGCCTTGTCATTAGGCATGGAACATTTCAAAGCCTTTCTGGCGGGCGCGCATGCAATGGATCAACATTTCTCTACAGCGCCCGTACCGAAAAATATGCCGGTACTGATGGCATTTTTAGGAATCTGGAATATTAATTTTTGGAAATGTCCCACCCATGCGGTTATGCCTTACGATGACAGTTTGCGTTTATTACCCAATTATTTGCAACAACTAGAAATGGAAAGCAATGGTAAACAAGCAGGCAGAAGACAGATCACGGCGGGATTTGAGACGGCGCCTGTTATATGGGGGGGCGTTGGCTGTAATGGGCAGCACGCTTATATGCAATTGTTACATCAGGGCACTCAAGTGATCCCCGTTGATTTTTTAGTGGCTGCAAAAGGCCCTGCCGGTTTTGAAGAACAGCATAAATTACTGGTTGCCAGTTGCTTCAGTCAAAGTAAAGCCTTAATGGAAGGCAATCAGCATCATTATTTAAGGCCGGATCCCTTAAAAGAGGCCAAGCGTTGTGAAGGAGATCGCCCCAGTACCACCTTGCTTTATCCAGAGCTCAGTCCTTATCGATTGGGATCTCTGCTGGCTTTATATGAACATAAAGTTTTTGTGCAGGGCGTATTATGGGGAATTAATTCTTTTGATCAATGGGGTGTTGAATTAGGTAAAACCTTGGTAAAAAAGATTTTACCGAGCCTTGAAAAATCCTCTGAAAAAATCGAGATGGATAGTTCAACCCAAGGGCTTATCTGTTTTTTTCAAAAATATTTTGAGTCAAAAGCCTAAAAATTTTGTAAAACTTTCCACCGGTTCACGGGTGGTTCGATATTGATTAACAGGATGGGCCATATCGGCGTAACCGAGCGCCATGCCACAGATTAAGGCTTTTTCTTGTGTGATACCCACACTGTTTCTAACAATATCCGGATATTCAGCCAGGGAGGCTTGTGGGCAGGTTGCCAGTCCTTGTCCTTGTGCTGCTAACATCACATTTTGGATAAATAGGCCCATATCTACCCAAGATCCTTTTTCAAGATGGTTATCGAGGAAAAATAATAATCCGATAGGCGCTTCAAAAAAATAATAATTACGATACCATTGGCTTTTACGTTGTTCAGTTTGCTGAAGTTCAATATTAAGGGCTGAATAAAGCGCTAATCCACAGGCTTTGCGCCGGGTTTTATAAGGTTCAAACCATTTATTTGGATAATAGGCGTAATCAGGGTTTGGAGGAATGCCGTTATCGCGGGCGCTGACAATGGCGTCCCCTATTTTTTTGATATATTCCTTTGTAACAACCACGACCTGCCAAGGTTGGGTATTAACCCCTGAGGGCGCAAAGCGGGCGGTATCGAGGAGGGCAATCACGGATCTTTGATCGAGGGGTTTATCTAAAAACGCTCGAACAGATTGTCGATCTTTAATAGCGCTTAGTACATCCATCCGATCATTAAAAAATTATTGTGCAGTCCTTTTTTCACGAATTTCATCTAAGGTTTTGCAATCAATACATAATACTGCTGTCGGTCTTGCTTCTAAACGTCGGATCCCAATTTCGACACCGCAAGATTCACAATAACCATATTCTTTATCATCGATTTGTTGTAGCGCTTCTTCAATTTTTCGAATGAGTTTTCTTTCTCGGTCACGGGTTCTTAATTCTAAATTGAAGGCCTCTTCTTGGGTAGCTCTATCGTTGGGATCAGCGAGTACGGTTACGCTGGCTTCTTTCATTTCGATGATGGTGTTGTCTACTTCTTGCATTAATTCTTTTTTCCAAGCCTCTAGAATGCTACGAAAGTGTAAAAGCTGGCGCTCGTTCATATAGGCTTCGTTGCTTTCAGGTTTATAGGGCTCAAATTTATAAGGCATCATGCTGTGATGGGGGATGTGAGTGGTTTCTGGAGATTCATTGGGAGTAGGTGGATTTGTATTCTTCTTTTTACTTTTGACACCCATGCGTTTGCTCCCCATTTGTGACTGCCTTAAATAGAATGTATAGCATAAAGCCTCTATCCCAAGCAATGGGTGTGCTTACACAATTCAATTTCTTCAAAATGGCGCCGATTATAAGAATGAAGACCAACTATTCTAGCTGTGATGATTATGAAATTTAAAGGCCATTTAACAGAAGCTATCTTATTAAAGCGCTATTGGCGCTTTCTAACGCAGGTGGTTTTAAAAAACCGTAAGAAAAGAATGGTGTATTGCCCCAATTTGAGCCGCCTGAGGCAGTGTGATGTCTTAGGCAGTCGGCTCTGGTTCTCGCGTGCTGATCGTTTATCGCAAGGTTATTTGGATATCTGGGAAATCACCGAGATCAATGGGGGTTGGCTAGTGGATATTAACGCAGCCCGGGCCCCTCTCTTAGTCCGGGAGGCTCTCGAGAAGGGTATCATTACTGAATTACAGGGATTTCATTTTTTGCAATCTCCCCTGTCAAATGTGAATCATTCAGTTGAATTATTATTAAAAGAGAATGGGGAACAGTGTTTTATCCACGTTGAGTCAGTCCTATTAGGGGATGAACGAAATCATGGCTATTTTCCAGATGAGAAAAATAAAGGCCTGGCGGTATTATATGATTTAATTGCCTTAAGAGAGATTGGTCATCGGGTCATTTTATTTTATTGTGTACAACATAATGGGATCAATTCTGTGCGCCCACAGGATGTCATCGATCCGGTGTATGGAAAAGTTTTACGCGAGGCGGTGGCTAAAGGTGTTGAAGTGTTGGCCTATCGCGCGCATATTGATTTATATGAAGTCGTTTTGAACGCTCGTATTCCTGTTTTATTGGCAGAGGATACGATTTCTCACTGAGATAGCAGTTAATCCCAAAAATTAACGCATTGGCGTATGTTAATTTTAAGCATGGGAAGGTGCTGATAAATTCCTTCGGCCTCTACTATCCCCTCAAAAGATAAAAAAATAGCTTGCAGTGATTGCACTGGCCAAACAACTGCTAACGCACGGTCAAGAGAAACGGAGATTGAATCATTTCGAAAAGGCCTTATCAGAAATTAAGGAATTTCAGGGGTGAGATAGGGCGTTATAGATAAGGATTGCGCAGATGTAGGGATCCTAACATTCGAAGGTAAGATCTAGAAATGAGGAGTCTATTTGGCAGACCAATTTTGAAATACCTTTTGAGCAGCCTCTAAAGTCTTATCTAAGATAGCCCGTGTGTGAGCAGTGGAGATAAAGCCGACTTCAAAGGCGGACGGTGCGAAATACACGCCTGCTTGCAGCATGCCGTGAAAAAATTTTTTAAAGTGGTGAAGATTACAATTTGCCACTTGCTCGTAACAGGTAATAGAAGTTTCCTCACTAAAAAATAGTCCAAACATGCTGCCAACGGCCTGAATGTGTAAAGGGATCCCATGACTTTTCGCAATGGTTTGTAAACAAGCGCTCCAATACTCTGTGGCAGAAGCAAGTGTTTCATATTGCTGTGGTTGAGAGAGAATTGTTAAAGTTGTAAAGCCTGCTGCGAGGGCGACGGGGTTACCGGATAAAGTACCTGCTTGATAGACAGGTCCGTTAGGGGCTAAGTATTCCATAATTTCTTGGCGCCCTCCAAAGGCGCCAACGGGCAATCCGCCACCAATAATTTTACCGAGGCAGGTGAGATCGGGTTTTAGCTGATAAAGGGCTTGCGCGCCCCCTAAGGCGACTCGAAAGCCAGTGATGACTTCATCGAAAATTAACAGCGTTTTATAATCATCGCACAATGCCCGTAATCCCGCTAAAAACGGGGGTTTGGGGGGAATACAATTCATATTGCCCGCAATTGGTTCAACAATGACAGCGGCGATATCAGCGCCAAATTTTGCGAATATGGTTTGTACAGTCTCTAAATCGTTGAAAGGGGCAACGAGGGTATGTTCTGCAATGGCTTGCGGAATGCCCAGAGATTCAGGTACGCCAAAGGTTAATAGGCCAGAGCCCGATTTGATCAGTAAGCTGTCCGAGTGGCCATGGTAACACCCTTGGAATTTTAAGATTTTGGTGCGATTTGTAAACCCTCTTGCGAGGCGAATAGCACTTTGAGTTGCTTCTGTGCCTGAATTAACCATTCGGATCTGCTCAATGTTCGGCATGAGACGGCTGATCAGTTCGGCCATTTCGACTTCGATTTCAGTTGGTGCACCAAAACTAAGCCCACATTTTGCGGCCCTCTCAACGGCTTCAATCACGGCGGGATGGGCGTGACCTAGGATAAGGGGCCCCCATGAGCCTACATAATCAATGTAAGAATGGTTATCGAGATCGACTACATACGCCCCTTTGCCTTCTTTAAAAAAGAGGGGTGCTCCTCCCACGCTTTGAAAGGCGCGCACGGGGGAATTAACGCCGCCGGGGATAACGGTTTGTGCCCTGGTGAATAACTTGGTAGAATGGTCCATCAAAATGTCTCAGTGGACTAAAGTGTGGATTTTAAACGTCTTTTGTTTGGAATACAATAATTCAGTTATTTAATTTTCTTATGAATGTATGAGGAAGGTGTAATGGAAAAATTAGCGGCAATATTGAATCCTTTGGATTTGCATTATCTGGTGACCGTCAGTTTAATTTTGGTGATTTTCTACGTGTTTTATTACATGGCTGAGCAAAAACAAAAAAATCTGATGTTGAAAGTGGATGAGGCTTTTAAACGTCAGGGAGAAACCAATCGTGAACTTCATTTAGTGGTTGCTGAACTGCGTCGCGCGAATCGTTTTCTGGCAGAGTTAGTCGGTATAGAATCGATTGGATCTGCTGGGGAAGGTAGTGATTTGGAACTACAATCTTCTTCACCTGTGGAATCCTTACAAGATAGCCAAAATAAATTGTATGTAGGCAATATTGATTACACAGCCACAGAGTCGGAATTAGCGTCTTACTTCGCACAGTATGGGCAAGTAGAATTTGTGAATATTCCTGTCAACCGTTATACCGGCAAAGCACGTGGTTTTGGTTTTGTAACCTTTGCTTCTAAGGAAGGTGCTGAACAAGCCATGGCTTTACACGGCACAGAATTTAGAGGGCGCCAAATTCAAGTTAACTTTGCAAAAGAACGAGAGTTGGCCTAATGAGAAAATATATGTGCTTGCTGTGTGGGCTGATTTATAGTGAGGCCGAAGGCTGGCCAGATGATGGCATCGCCCCCGGTACGCGTTGGGAGGATATCTCTCCTAATTGGCGTTGCCCTGATTGTGGGGCAGTAAAAGCGGATTTTGAAATGGTCGAGATTTGATTGGGTCAACCTCGACCTCTTAGAAAGGTTTAACCACCGCTAAAATAACGATCGCTATTAATATAATAACGGGTGCTTCATTTAACGCACGATAAAAAATATGGCTATGCTGATTTTGATCACGCTGAAATTGACGACGTAAATAGCCGCAATACAGGTGGTAAATGATTAAAACCCCTACAAGCGCTAATTTTAGATGTAGCCAGAGAAAACTTTTATAAAGTGACCAGCCGTATGCATACAATAACCATAACCCAAACCCAAGCGTCATCAAAGCCCCAGGCGTCATAATGCCATAATAGAGTTTTCGTTCCATAATTTTAAAACGCGTTTGACTAATGGTGTCTGTACTAAGGGCATGATAAACAAAAAGCCGAGGCAGGTAGAATAAGCCCCCAAACCAGGTCACCATTGCAATAATATGAAAGGCCTTTACCCATAGCATTGTTAAGTCTCCTAATGGTTGATGGAAATATTATACGCGGATGCTGTAGGGGGATGGATACTAAAAAATGCATTCGTTTTTATGTAGCCTATTGACTTAGAACGAAAATTCCTAAATACTTAAAAGACATCTAAAACAAATAGAGTGAAATAGTGTATGGGTCAATCGCACACCTTAGAACCCCTTAGCTTTTCAGAAGCGGCTGTGGCGCAGGTCAAAAATTTAATTACAGCGGATGGGAATGAAAACTTGAAGCTCAGAATCTATATTGTGGGGGGTGGGTGTTCCGGTTTTCAGTATGGTTTTGGTTTTGATGAAAAAATGAACGAAGATGATATTATCATCGAAAAAGATTCGGTGAAGATTGTCGTTGATGCTTTGAGCGTGCAATATTTAATGGGTGCGGAAGTGGATTACACGGAGAATTTGCAAGGGGCACAGTTTGTGGTTCGTAACCCTAATGCAGAAACCACCTGTGGTTGTGGTTCTTCGTTTTCACTCAAAGAAGAACTCTAAGAAAGAAACAAGGGTTCAATCATGAGAAGGGTATTGGCTTTGAGCCACATTGATTTTATGTTCGTGGATATCGAGTAGGCGAAGCATTTGTTTTGCATGTGCTAAAAAGTGGTGTTTATTGGCATCATTAATGGGGTTTCGTTTGGGAAGAGCCACTGTGAGTGGATTACGGTGAATCCCATCGATCTTGAATTCATAGTGTAAATGACTGCTGGTGGCAAGACCCGTTTGTCCCACAAAGCCAATCACTTGTCCTTGTTTGACGTCATGGCCCATTCGAAGGCCTTTAGGGAACCGGGATAAGTGCGCATAGAGGGTGGTATAACGGGGACCATGTTGCAATTCTACGACTCTTCCATAACCACCCCGTGCACCTACAAAAATGACTTTGCCATCTGCTGTGGCTTGTACAGGCGTGCCCTGAGGTGCTGAGTAATCTACCCCTTTATGTTGGCGCATTTTATGGAGAATAGGGTGATTTCGCAGACCAAAGTGAGAACTGATACGGGCGAAATTCACGGGATTACGTAGAAAGGCTTGATGCATGCCGTAGCCTTCAGGTGAAAAATAACCCGTGCGCCCTCCTTTATCGGT
>Ga0206910_1102_pt1:0-5000 | contig 16884 bp, 11 predicted proteins | sample Alteio_BWOrgHeat_77_FD_152949 | JGI IMG/M metagenome (GOLD analysis project Ga0206910, IMG submission 152949) | Enriched cells from forest soil in Barre Woods Harvard Forest LTER site, Petersham, Massachusetts, United States -... | ecosystem: Environmental > Terrestrial > Soil > Temperate... | reverse complement strand
AATGTTGAAAAATTAGGGGATGAGGTGTGGATAGGAGTGAAAGGCTAATCAAGCTCGGAGATAGCTGGTTCTCCTCGAAAGCTATTTAGGTAGTACCTCATGTGATCACTCTTGGGGGTAGAGCACTGTTTCGAATAGGGGGTCGTAAAGACTTACCAACCCGATGCAAACTCCGAATACCAAGAAGTGCAGCATGGGAGGCACACGGCGGGTGCTAACGTCCGTCGTGAAGAGGGAAACAACCCAGACCGTCAGCTAAGGTCCCTAAGTTATGGTTAAGTGGGAAACGAAGTGGGAAGGCATAGACAGCCAGGAGGTTGGCTTAGAAGCAGCCATCCTTTAAAGAAAGCGTAATAGCTCACTGGTCGAGTCGGCCTGCGCGGAAGATCTAGCGGGGCTCAAACCATACACCGAAGCTACGGGTGCACACTTAGGTGTGCGCGGTAGAGGAGCGTTCTGTAAGCTGTTGAAGGTAGATTGAGAAGTCTGCTGGAGGTATCAGAAGCGCGAATGCTGACATGAGTAACGATAATGCAGGTGAAAGACCTGCACGCCGGAAGTCCAAGGTTTCCTGTTCTACGTTAATCGGAGCAGGGTGAGTCGGTCCCTAAGGCGAGGCTGAAGAGCGTAGTCGATGGAAAACAGGTTAATATTCCTGTACTTATTTGTGCTGCGATGGGGTGACGGAGAAGGCTAGGCTAGCCATCGAACGGTGGTGATGGTTTAAGCGAGTAGGAGGTATCTTTAGGCAAATCCGGAGATACAAGACTCTGAGACGTGATAAGGAGTGGCCCTCGGGCCACGAAGTAGTCGATGCCCTGCTTCCAGGAAAAGCCTCTAAGCATAAGCACAAGTGAACCGTACCGCAAACCGACACAGGTGGACAAGTAGAGAATACTAAGGCGTTGAGACAACTCAGGTGAAGGAACTCGGCAAAATGGCACCGTAACTTCGGGAGAAGGTGCGCCTTTGGAGGTGAAGCCCATGCGGCGTAAGCTTTTGAAGGTCGAAGATACCAGGTGGCTGCGACTGTTTATTAAAAACACAGCACTCTGCGAACTCGAAAGAGGAAGTATAGGGTGTGACGCCTGCCCGGTGCCGGAAGGTTAATTGAAGGGGTTAGCCGCAAGGCGAAGCTCTGGATCGAAGCCCCGGTAAACGGCGGCCGTAACTATAACGGTCCTAAGGTAGCGAAATTCCTTGTCGGGTAAGTTCCGACCTGCACGAATGGCGTAACGATAGCCACACTGTCTCCACCTGAGGCTCAGTGAAGTTGAAATCGCTGTGAAGATGCAGTGTACCCGCGGCAAGACGGAAAGACCCCGTGCACCTTTACTACAACTTTGCATTGGATTTTGAGTGTCTCTGTGTAGGATAGGTGGGAGGCAATGAACCATGGTCGCTAGATTATGGGGAGCCAACCTTGAAATACCACCCTGAGATTTTTGAAATTCTAACCTGGATCAGTGAAGCCTGATTGGGGAAAGTGTATGGTGGGTAGTTTGACTGGGGCGGTCTCCTCCTAAAGAGTAACGGAGGAGCGCGAAGGTACCCTCGGCATGGTCGGAAATCATGCTATGAGCGCAAAAGCAGAAGGGTGCTTGACTGCGAGACGGACAAGTCGAGCAGGTACGAAAGTAGGTTTTAGTGATCCGGTGGTTCTGAATGGAAGGGCCATCGCTCAACGGATAAAAGGTACGCCGGGGATAACAGGCTGATACCGCCCAAGAGTTCACATCGACGGCGGTGTTTGGCACCTCGATGTCGGCTCATCACATCCTGGGGCTGAAGCAGGTCCCAAGGGTATGGCTGTTCGCCATTTAAAGTGGTACGCGAGCTGGGTTTAGAACGTCGTGAGACAGTTCGGTCCCTATCTGTCGTGGGCGTTGGAGATTTGAGAGGAGCTGCTCCTAGTACGAGAGGACCGGAGTGGACGCACCTCTGGTGTACCGGTTGTCACGCCAGTGGCATTGCCGGGTAGCTAAGTGCGGAGGGGATAACCGCTGAAAGCATCTAAGCGGGAAGCCCCCCTCGAGATGAGATCTCCCAAGACAATAAGTCTTCTAAAGGTTCGTTGAAGACTACAACGTTGATAGGCAGGGTGTGTAAGGGCTGAGAGGCCTTGAGCTAACCTGTACTAATTGGCCGTGAGGCTTGACCATATAATGCTTGAATAGTTTTGTACTGAAAAGTTTATGCTTGGTGATAATAGCGAGCGTGTCCCACCCGATCCCATTCCGAACTCGGTAGTGAAAGCGCTCAGCGCCAATGATAGTGTGGAGTTTCTCCATGTGAAAGTAGGACATCGCCAGGCGCCCACTTCTGGGCAGTGTGAGTCCATCCACTGCCTTTTTTATTTCCCGCTATGAGTTTACGATCGCCATCAGATTCGCTGGTGTAGCTCAGTTGGTAGAGCAGCTGATTTGTAATCAGCAGGTCGCAGGTTCGACTCCTGTCACCAGCTCCATATAAATCAAATAGTTACCACTCATTCTTCTATTTTTAATATTCAAAATTTCGTTTGGGGTTCCTTAAAACATGTGGTTAGAAAGTACGCTTTTTATATTTTACCAAGAGTGTGGCATGCCTCCTCAAGGAGGTTATAAGAACTGGCCATACACATGACAACTATTTTTAGGCTATTTTTATAACTTTTTTATAGCGATTAAGTTTATAATTATACAGTGATTAAGAAGCTTTTTTGTAGAGTTGCTGGACGTCCAATTTCTTTCGTTTCTTTTTTTGAACCCACAGATCATAAATCACTTGTTGGTTAAGCCAGGTTATAGCATCTCCGCCAAAAGCAATAGCCAATCTTTCGGCCATTTCAGTAGAAACAGTTCGGTGCTCATTCGCTGCGAGCTATGAGAAAGCGAAGCGAAGGCGAGTAGACCGCGTAGCCGCATAGGCCAAGGGCATACGACATGCGGCGTCAAGTCATCTGGAGAGAGTTTCGAAGCTTCTTTCGACGGGGACGAACGCGGCAATAAAATTACTCGTCGCGCTTTTGAAGAGCATTTATTGGCAGGATGCCTTTAAATGCTTACTGAAATTAGCGACGCAATCGTACTTCTGGGTAAAATCAGCTTCGTAATTTTCCAGTGCTGATCTATTAGATTCATGTCATTATTCCCTCAAGTAACCTACACAACATTTGATCTGTATCCGATTTTCCGGACTTCTTTTTCTATGCGGCAAGAGCCATTATCTCATATCTTTCAGGAATTAGCACCTAACGTAAAGGGATAATTACTCTTTCATTAGTATGGTACATGAGGTTACGCCTTTCAGCTTTGATGTTTCATTGATACAACCATCAAAATGGGTAACCGTCGTTGGAAAGTGGAACGTTTATTTGCGTGGTTGCATAATTTTCGTAGGATCGTCGTTAGATACGAGAGGAAAATCTGTAATTTTCTTGGATTTTCTATGCTTGCATGTATAAAAATATTACTGAGGCATTTTTGAGGTAGGTTCTAAATAATTTAAAAAATATTGTACTCACTATAAGCGGTAGTGTATCTCGTTGCTTTTAAAAGTGCAATTTTTTGTATGTGGACAGAGCCACTTATTTTTTGGTTAAAATATAGTAACATGGCATTTACTAGACTTAAACGTTATCAGTCGATCTTTCTTAATCCATTGTCATAACCATTTCGTTACTTTAGTGTTAAAGACACGATCAAATATCAAGTTTGTCTTTAAAGTATGAAAAAATTTTTCAGTAATATTATGATTAAAAAATTTCCTTGACTGCTCACGATTTGTATAACTTAAAAAATTGATAAAATATTTTGAAAATCCTGTAGGCCATTATCAAGACGATGGACAAGAGGTTATACCTCACACATTATGTAAAAGCATAATTTGTCAATTTCGCCATTGTTCGACCCTGCGTAACTTTGACAAATTATCCCCCTGGTGTTAGTGAGTCTACACTAAATCTATGCCTTCTGGCAGAAGTGGAATTTACTTTTTCTTGATAGATATAAAAATTTTTCCTAAGCTTATAGCATGACGATGGATTCGAAGAAAGTAAAAAAGAATAAGGATAAAGTGGTATAGGCTATCTTATTCCATAAGGCATGGAAATAACGGATTGAATTATAAATTGTCGACTGAAAATCTTGCGCGTAAGCGGCGTATTTTAGCCAATGGTTAAGATAGAGGTAGCAAAAACGATAACATTTTGAATTTTCTGAAGAGTTTTATTTAAAAGGAGAGTAAAATGTCTAGCGAAGAAGATAAAGGTAAGATAGCAAGAGCGCGGGCCGAATATGCCAAAAGGCAATTGGAGCTACGATATGGAAAAACGATAGAGGACGAAAAAGCCATATTAGCTGAGAGGGACAACATTGCAAAAGAAGAAGAGATTCAGGAAATTGTGACGGATGCAATGGAAGCAATAATAGAAAAACAAGAGGAAGTACAACTAGAGTCTGATGAAGTTGAAAAAATACTGCCATTAAAATCACCCCCATCCCCAATATCGTCTAAACATGAGTCTATACATATCGACGAAGATAATGAATCTAATCATACAAAATCAGCATTAATATTTAAATCTCCTCAAACTAGTACTGTCTCTGATAAAGAACTTAACGAATACCTAGCAAAGCAGGATCAAACACTGGATAAAAAGGGGCCATTCATATATCATGATGTACCGAAAGCTAATAGTTCAATTTCTGCTTCTGAAGACACCAACAGCTGGAAAGCCCACTTTTCTGTTCACCCAGAGGATTTGGATAAAGCGTGGGCAATATATAGAGGTCTTGCAACAAAATATGGGATAGGGAGGAGCAAGTTTACTACGAAAAAATATGCGACCAGTGGGAACGATGCCGCGGGAAAACAGGGAACGGCTTATCTTGGGGGGATAGAGCCAGACAATGCGAGACAATTTTTAATGGCTGTCAATGAAGCTTTCGAAAAAGCTGGAATTCGCCCGGATACGAGGCGTTTTTCAGGGGACCTTGACCCTCTTTCAAAGTACATTA
>Ga0206910_1100_pt1 | contig 17022 bp, 27 predicted proteins | sample Alteio_BWOrgHeat_77_FD_152949 | JGI IMG/M metagenome (GOLD analysis project Ga0206910, IMG submission 152949) | Enriched cells from forest soil in Barre Woods Harvard Forest LTER site, Petersham, Massachusetts, United States -... | ecosystem: Environmental > Terrestrial > Soil > Temperate forest >... | reverse complement strand
CAGAAAGATGAACTTACTAAAAATTTAACGGAACATCTGAATAAAAAATTTTGGGCAACACCAGAGAAAAGAAATAAACAAACAGACTTACGTACAAAGTTACTGAAAAATTTAAAAAAGAAAAAATGATATGAAATTTGAATACCCATTAGGTGCCACGCCGCTTGATCCAGATGAAATCGATGGATTGATTCCTTCTCATATAACCATCCAAAGCCAATTGAATGAATGGGAAGCTGCGAATATTTTGAAAGCCGAAACTTGGTTATTTTCTAATGCTAATCATGATGATTTCCTGTCTATCGATTTTACAAGGTTGTTACATGCAAAAATGTTTGGTGACACGTGGACATGGGCAGGACAATTTAGATTAACCGAACGTAACATTGGCGTTAGCCCATTTACAATCACAACTAACTTAAATAACCTGCTTGAAGATGTGCGGTATCAAGTGATACATGAGAGCTTTCCTATGGATGAAATTGCATATCGATTTCATCATCGGCTAGTTGCTATTCATCCATTTCCTAATGGTAATGGCCGACATGCACGCCTCATGACAGATTTACTATTAGTACAAGCTGGCGAACCACGATTCACATGGGGCAAGCAAAGATTAGAGGCAGAAGGACCAGTTAGAAAAAAATATATTAATGCACTGCAACATGCGGATGAGCATGATTATGCTGCATTAGCTGCATTTGTGAAATCATAAAAATAAACCTATCACATCAATTATTTTAATCCTCTAATGTTAGGGCATCATTATTGGTAACTTTACACTTACAAAACCATAACAATATAGCCAGCTTTACTTTACATAAAGACATATTCATTTTTGTCTTATGCGTAATAGAATAATATGAATGCCAAAAAGTATTTCTTAACATGTTCCTTTCCTTTTTATTTAAAAATACAACAACCACTCCTCGTTTATCTGTTGACTGCCTCATACCTTGCACACTATCAAATATCACGGCAGCTCAAATTTTTACGTAGTAATTCTTGTTTTCTTCTCGCTAAAATACCATTTATGTTATTTTTTATAACATTGTTGTTATGAAATCAAGTTTATTTTAACTAAATTTTAAATAAAACTACAAAATGACAACATTTGTGAAAATATTATTGGAATTCATGAGAATAATAGATAACATATTTGAAATTTAAGTATTTTGAAAAAACCAAGAGTAGATGCACTAACCGTGAACAGTATCGTAGAAATAGAATCGAACAAGAACAAAACCAGCCAGATTGCTAAAAATCTGAACTCCCTTCTAAGCGCACAACAAATTACTGAAAATGAAATTGCCCAATCACTCAATATTCCTGTTATGACGATTAGAAGACTAGTCTCTGGAGAAACCATAGATCCTCGTATTTCAACGTTGAAATTAATAGCAGATTTTTTCAGTATTTCCGTTGATTCGCTAATAGAGGATAATAGCTCCCGGTCCATATCACAAATGCATAAAACAAACCCGCAATTCGTGCCTATTTTAGACTGGAAATTAGCAACAACTATCAATTCAATTAGTGATATTGATCTAACATCTTGGAAAGAATGGCATCCTGTAATTCGCGGAGTTCAAACTGAACTAAGTAATGATGCTTTTGGTTTAGAAAGTAGACCTTCAATGCAGCCTCGATTTCCTACAGGGACTTTATTTATTATCGATCCAAAAGAAATTCCAGCAGATGGCGACATAGTCCTTGTAAAAATGAAAACAGATGGCAATCTATCTTTGAGAGAATTAAATGTCGATGCACCTCGATGGCAGCTACAACCAATAGTGCCAGGCTCAGAAGTATTTTTTTATGATAAAAAACAACATCATTTTATGGGAGTTGTAGTGTTAACATTTCTGCATAGTAAAAAATAATAATTGTAACCAATAACAACATAAGAAAAATCATGATTAATTCGAATTCCAACGCATCAAATATATTGTCATTTATTAAACCAGCACAATTTAAATATTTTTTTATTATACTGACATTGTTTTCATCCACATGGTTAATTTCCAATATTGCAGCTGTAAAATTTGTTTCTGTTTTGGGAATTACTCTTACTGGTGGCTTCATAATATTCCCATTTACCTCAATGCTAGGCAGCATTATTGTTGAAGTTTACGGTTACAAAAATGCAAGGCAAGCCATTTGGGCGGGTTTTATATTAAATTTATCTTTTGTTTTTTTCATCCACATTGTAAACATGATGCCTTCTGCGTCGAATTGGAAACTGGATGAACAGTTCAATAATATTTTAATTCCACAGACCCGTATTGTTTTTGCATCTTTATTTAGCTTTTTATTATCAGATTTTGCAAATAGCTATTTAATAGCAAAAATGAAAATAAGAAGCCGAGGAAAATCTCTTGTTAGGAGAATCATAATTTCCAGCAGCATATCGATTACAATTGATATAACCTGCTTCATGCTATTAGCATACTCTGGAACCATACCCACATTTTTATTAATTAAATTAACCTCAGCTGCATACTTAAAAAAGTTTTTTTGCCAGATAATTCTTCTGCCAGCCATTTGGTATGTGATTGCTCGACTCAAATACGCTGAAGGCATAGAAATTTATGACTTTGAAACCAAATTTAATCCATTCTCTATAGACAACGTTTATGAATTTAACGCGATCAAACAATTTAATTCTAAGAAACAAGTAGTTAACCCTTCTTAGGATTCTTGACATGAAGAACTATTTCAGAAAATTCATTGACCCTGTCTATAATAAAATGAATACGCTGGTTTCAATATGTCTCAATTGCATAAGGTTTATAAAGTACAAACTAACAAATGAAACAATATTTTGCCACATAGAAGAAATTGATCTAACTAAAAGGACGATTGTTATTCATTGCAAAGGCATAAATGCTCAGATTAAATTCACTTTAGATGAAATTATCAGCGATCCTGTCATATTAACGAACTTATCACCTACGCAAGCATCGTTGATTGGATATTACTATGGCAAATATTATACCGAATTAATTAAAGATAATAATAGGTATATCATGAATTTTTCCATTGATGAATCACCTAACAAATTTAATATTATTATGTTAAATCGAAACGGGAATTTAATTTATTCAAATCATGAGAACAATACTCATACTATATCGCCAATTAATGCCATGAGATGCATTAATATAATCACACAGTTCGATTCAACGCAGGCATGTTATATAGGAATATTAGCTGGAATAAATGCGCATAAAAAAGCAATCAAAGCACATCACCCACGATTAAATTCAGGAGAGACTCATGAATCTGAGTGAAAATGACAATCAATATTTTGGGCTATCCTTTCTTAAACAAATCATTTTATTATTTTGGGGGATTTGGTTTTCTATCGCTTTTATAACAAATTTTACTGATCTTCTTCACTACCAATACAACACTACATTACCCTTCCGATCCGGAAACTACATTGCCCTAGAAAAAGTCATTGCCATATATAATGCACCATATTATTTTTTAAACATGCTTTTCCTTATGGATATTTTTGTACAGGGCATATCAGCTACTCTATTTCTAATCGCTGCTTTTTGTTGGTGGAAACGCATTTATACCTGGCAAACAGTTAATTGCGCCTTTATTATTAGCTTATCCTTATGGGCGGTTTTTTTGATTATGGAGGAAATTTTTATTGCTTATTCTTATGAGGCAGTACACATCCGATTATTTATTTTCGAATTAATATCTCTCATAGCAATACACTTATTACCGCCATTTAATACCAGAAGATAATATGAAAAAAATTATCACTCTAAAATGTAAATGATATCCTGCAATTGCCCAATATCATCTGATACACCCAGTGATAATATAAAATTGTCTATTAATGGTTGATAAGAGCTGGAAAATTTAGCAACCTCGTTCTCGTATTTCTTATCCTTTGTATTAATCAATGTCATATGAGGGTCAAATGATTTTTTAACAGGTAATGAGATTGCATTCGCCACATACCCATGCATTTGATGCAGAAGATCTTGATTATCTGGCAACAAAGAAATCCAATAAATATGATTATCAAATGTGATGCAGCTAAACTCCGTAAATACAAGCTTAAGAGGTTCATGGCTCCATCCCTGACATGTTTTTTTCCAGGTAGAAGAAATATCACTTTCCTCAGCATGAAACTGATACAAAGTAACATGCGGCAACGATTTCTCACAAAGTAAATAGCTATCAGCCAAGTATGAGAATTTATTTGCCAACATTATCACTTCCTCGCTTCTTGAAATTGGAATGAGCGCTAAATTATATTTCTTTATCATCGCATTTTCTCGACTCAATCCTTATTCTCTGATTTATTTTCATATCTCGATGGATATATCCGTCGTTGTTCGATCTTAAGTTGCTATATTGTATCATCCAGATTATTTACTCCATAAAATATCAATTCTCAATTCATTCAAATCTAAGGCTTTCGCTATTCTCAACACCGTATCTCTTCTCGGCATTGCATTTGAATTAAAAAATCTGGATAAAGAAGGTTGAGGAATTTCCGTTAATTCAGATAACTTACTAATACCACCACGTTTCATCACTTCTTGATAAAGACTATCTTTAAATGCTCTTATATTTTTAGCTATAGCCTCAAGATCATTAAATTTAATATAAATTTCTTCAGATTTTTCCTTCTGACTGCACGCATCAATCATGTCCTGAATATCTGCAACAATTGCATCTCGTTCTTTCTTATCATTTTCATCCAACCATAAATTCATGAGATCAGCAACACCTTCAAACTTCAATGCTGTTTGTACTGAATTAGTAATGAAGTTATCTGACAATCCTGACTTTTTCATTTTTATAGCGATCTCAAACAATTTAACTTGTTCAGAAGGTATAGATTGACCACTTCCACTCAGGAATGTTTTTTTAGATGCTTTATGAGAATTTCGTTTTGTTTGCGCTTGAACTGTCATATCAATATCCCCCTTACTGTATAGCTTCCCTGTCTAATTAATTCCAAATAAACTTTAAATTTCGCTAATCTTCTTCTATCTTCTTTTTCATCATGCTTTATATATGCTTCACACAGAAAGCATGTTTCATCAAGAATTCCAACTGTTAGCCTCAGTTGTACTTTTCCATCACCTTTGTTATGCCATTTCATCTTATAACCATTAGAGATATTTTTATGATTTCTATCTTGAGCTGGTGACCAAAATTTTCCCTGAGTAAATTTATGATCATTAGGATGTTTTTGCAGAAGCAGTACATCCGGCCTGATCTCATTCCAGTATTCTTCGTCAGAAAACGCTTTCCCGGCCTTCAATTCTAAATATGAGTCTAATGCCCATTGCGTGATTATTATTTCCATTTATTCATTCCTACTTGTTATACCAATTATAACATATATAATATAAATAACATAAATAACAATTTACCCGTGTGTAATTCCTGTGTAATCGTGCCAAGAAAAGTGAAGAAAAATGAGGTATTTGATAGACAACACCAGAACACCACCAAAGACAAAACATCCTTTAAATGAACAACTTAGAAATCTCTAGACACTCCCAGAATCTCCCTCCACCCTCCTCATAATCCTTTGGTCCTAGGTTCAAGTCCTAGTGGGCCCATAGTATAATCAATAGGTTACAAGTTATCCCGCGAAAATAGAAATCTCTGTGTCGAGTATGTGTCGAAACAATCAAGCGTCATTTGTAGTAAAATAAATATATCCATTCGCAGTTTGGCACAAATAACTATGAATTCAGCAAGACGGTATTACGATCTATTTCATAGTCTCGCTCTCCCTAGACTTGGGTCATATCTTTACGTTCAACAATTCACACAGGATCAAGCGCATCAGTTTCATGCCTTAAATGAAACATATGGAAAAATTGTCCAAAAGGAGATTGGAGAGTATGTAAAAAATTTCAATCATGGAGAAATTTTTGTTCCTTCGCCTTGGCATGCTTGGGCTCTTCTAGCATTCCTACATTCAAATTTTATCAGAGTGGATGGCCAACAATGGAATACCCTCGATAATTTCGTAGTACCAGCATATCGGGGACATGAAGATTCTAACTATCAAATATTACCGTCGCTCTATCGGAGCAACAATCAAGAAACCGAACAACGATATCTAGATATATTTACCTTAATATTTAACCAACCTTTTTTATGGCAAAACTTAGGTATACCATTACCTTTAGAAAGTGCAAAAGCGGCAGCACAACATTATGGTATTCATACCGATCTATTAGATATTACTGCCGATCCAGCTATTGCAGTGTATTTTGCCTCCCATCCAGAATCCAAAAATCATGCCAAAACAGGGGCGGTTTTAGTTTTTGATCTTCAAAATATATTATCATCAGGTACTAAAATCATTTTACCGCCTCCGCCGGTAGATCGGTTATATAAACAGCAGGGGGCTTTCCTATCATTTCCTAATAAAGACTTCCATTCGATCCAAAATTTAATCAAGATTACGTTCCCCCCTAATCCTGATTTTCAAATCATCAGAGAGGGCAAACACATTGATATCCTTGAAACCGATCATTGGTTTGAACGAGCTGTAAATAAATCTAAAGAATGGATTGATCAGAGTAATTCATTACCAATAAAACAAGATGAAATAGACAATTTCGTTCTTAATATTTACAAATCAATTGACTATCCTGCAATGATTTGCTTAGAGATAGCTTTAACTCCATCAGTAAAAAAAGATTTACTGATATACTCAATGCTTGCGAGAGCTACTCTATACCTAAACAACTGTTGTTGGATATTTGCTTAGGTTATAAATATAAAATAAATTTAAAAGAAATGTTAAACGAGGCTTTTACTATTGATGACAATGAAAAAAACACTGGACTGAATATAGATAAATTACTTACGTTACGATCTCAAATAGACTCATGTTTATCTCAATGGATACAGGATTTGCGCGATAAATCTGCGGGAAAAGAGCGCGAATACAACCACATTGAATCAAGAGGAAGAAACACACCTGGTTTTTAGTTTTAGTAAAGCTTAACCTACATTACAGCTAAGCAAGCTGCCGCCACAACTGACAGAAGTCACTTTTGTCAGTTGTGGCGGTGAGTCTGATATGGTTATTTGTAGTGGTTCAAACTTAATGTGACAGTTGCCCGTTTTTTAGTCGCACTTACTGTCAGTTCAAGTTAAGACTGTCAACTTTTTCCTGCCAGATTCTTTTGCCATCAAGAAAAGTTTGCATTGGTGTTCTACCGCAGCACATTTTTCCTTGATGAGTTCGTTCGTTGTTATAATAAGCAAGCCAATCATCCAAGTCTTTTTGCAATTCGTCAAGTGAAGAATAAATCTTTTTGCGAAATGCTACTTGATAAAATTCCTGAAGAATTGTTTTATGAAAACGTTCACAAATTCCATTTGTTTGCGGGTGATATGCTTTTGTTTTGGTATGCTCAATATCATTTATTGCTAAATATAATTCATAATCGTGTTGTTCTACCTTGCCGCAAAATTCCGTGCCACGATCGGTAAGCATTCGCAGTATGCCCATTTCATTTAATTCAAAAAATGGTAAGACACGCTCGTTTAATATATCCGCCGCTGTAATAGGTGTCTTTGTCGTGTATAACTTACAAAGCGCTATCTTAGAATAAGTATCAACAAATGTTTGCTGATAAATACGACCAACGCCTTTCAAGGTGCCAACATAAAACGTATCCTGTGATCCAAGATAACCAGGGTGAGCTGTTTCAATTTCACCGCAGACCAAATCGTCTTCCTTCTTCCTTTCAAGGGCTGCAACTTGGCTTTCCGTTAAAACAAGGCCCCTCTGCCGCGGATTTTTTTTCAAGTGCGTTAAGGCGTTTCTTGAAGCTCTCAAGGTTGTTCCTCAGCCAGATCGAGCGAGTACCGCTAGGCGAAACGAATACACCTTTCTTTCTCAATTCATTGCTTGTTCTTAATTGACCGTGTGCAGGAAACTCAATTGCGTATTCCAAGACTGCTTTTTCAGTTTCATCATCTACACGATTGATTAAATTAGGTTTGCGACGTGTTTTATCCATCAGTGATTCAACACCACCTTCAGCAACAGCACGTTTATAGCGATAAAATGTTTCTCTCGATAAACCCATGACTTTACAGGCTTTAGAGATGTTCTGAAGCTCTTCAGCTAAATTTATCAAACCTACTTTATTTTTAATAATTCTTTCATTAGTATGTAGCATCTAAGGTTACCTCATGTGTTTTGATTAAAGTTTTGCGACTTCTCAAAACGGGTAACCTTACTATTTTGTAAGTGTCACATCAAGTCTGAACTATTCCATTTATGTTTTATTTTATTCGCAATATTCTTAATTATATTTTTCAAACGATGATAACTATCTTTAGCGAATATTTTTTTACCCTCTCTTAGTTGTTGCATCCCCACATCTATTTCCTTATTTACTCGATCTATTTGATGAGCACGCTCTTGAGTCGTGGATAAATTCATTGATTTGTCATCCATCTAAGCGACCTTCTCAATCTGTCCATATATCCGCGCATTCTTGCGTTCCAACTCCCACACATCTAATGCTTGCTGCATGTTAAGCCAGCTCTCTGGCGTCGTTCCTAAAAGATGAGCCAGCCTAATTGCCATGTCTGGAGTAAGAGGACGATGCTCATGCAGGATTTGCGAAACACTACGCCTAGATACGCCCAAACGATCAGCCAACTCAGTCTGAGTGATATTTAATGATGGCAATACATCCTCACGCAAAATAGCGCCGGGATGTGTTGGTTTACGATTTTTTGCTCTTAAACTCATTAGTGATAATCCTCCAAATTCACATCATGGGCATCGCCATTTTCAAAACGAAACGTAATTTTCCAGTTTTTACGAACAGCAACGCTCCAATCTCCTTTCCTGTTACCCTTCAGTTCATGCAAGTCCCAACTGGGAATATCCATATCTTTTACAACGACAACCGTATCAAGCCTATCCAATATTCGCGTGATCTTGGCTAAATCCCGAGCATCTAGTGATTTCTTGTTATCCTTGATAAAAAACTGTTCTAACCCTTTATGCTTAAAACTCTTTATCATTCACCCTCTCCTTATAATTGTAACTCATAAGGTTACAATGTCAAGCTTATGCCATTTGATGATCCGAAATCTTCGCTACCTCAGCAGACTTCTTAACACCCATCAATTTCAACAAATGGTCAGTAATCTTCTGCATCGGCGCCCTTAATCGCTCCACATCCATCACGATATACCCCGCCGTCACATCATGATTCATTTTATGATTCAGCAATCGCTTCAATGCATACGCTGGAATATCCAGACTCTCAGCGACAGTGATAAAAGTTCGACGTAAATCGTGCAGAGTAAAAGTGACACCTGATTGCTCGATAATTTTCTTCATCACTTTGCGAGGCTCGACGTTATAACCAGTCTTGCCTTCGCCCGGAAATAAATATTCAGTTGTGGTTTGTGCCTGACGTGATTCTAATAAATCATAAATAAAATCCGATAATGGCAATACGTGCGCCTGATGATTTTTAGTATCAGCAATCGTTAATGTTTTGGATTTCAAATCTACTCTATCCCAAGTCAAACTGGCTGCTTCTTCTCTCCGCAAACCTGTAAATAAAATTAATAAAAAATAATCTCGCAATGCGGCTGATTTGCCCGAGCTTCTTTCGTCTTTGACTTCCATCACTGCCTGATACCAATCTGGCAAATCCACCGCCTTAATCAACGTCTGCTTGCGCTCTATGCGATACCACGCGCGTGTATGCGACAATCGTTTAACTGGATTTTCCAGTATCATCGACCGTCCCTTGGCATCTTCATACTGACCCGCTGCAAAATTAAAAATGGCACGTAGAAAACGCATGGCCAAATTGGCACGCGCATGACTTTTTTCACCAATCATACTATGACGTTTCGCCACCATGTCTTTAGTGAAATCCAAAAGCGGTTTATTCGCCCAATCAAAAAAGGATTCTTTCATGATGCGATCGTAATCTTTGATGGTATTTGGCTTAAGCGCTTTTCTGGCCGCGAGATAATCAGCGTACACTTCTTTCAGTGTCACTGCTTTGGCTTTGCTTTCTCGTCTTTCTGCAAGTGGATCAATACCAGTCGCGATTTTGCCCATCATTTTTTGCGCTTCTTTGCGGGCTTGCTCGACAGTCAGCTCAGGATATCGACCCACCGTGATACGGCGCAGCTTATGATTCACTAGCTTCTCTACAAAGAATGCCTTACTGCCGCCAGATGTGACGCGCACGCCAAAGCCTTTCAGGATGTCGTCATAGTAACGCTTTTGCGTGGTTTTATTCTTGATGATTGCTACCGGAACTGGTAGCTTATCTACGAATTGTTTGGTGATCTTCATACATTCCTTGTTTTTACTGTGTCGTATATGTGTCGAAGAGATATTTCAAACAGGTTATGGGAACTTAGAACGCATTATATGAATTTAGATGCTATAAACAAGGGGTTTTTTGAGTATTTCAAACTGTGTCGAAGTGCTTAAAGTGTGTTAAAAACGGTTTGATTGCGACTCATAATCCTTTGGTCCTAGGTTCAAGTCCTAGTGGGCCCAGTGTAGAATCAAGTAGTTACGAGTGTTTCCCGCCTCTAAGAGTTCCTCGCTCAAGAAAATGTAACCATTTTGTAACCGGATTTATCATCCTAACTGGCTAAGAAACGTCCCGACCCGATGTTTGTACAGCCGAAAATGTAGCAGCTGTACAATTTTTGAGTATATAAATTTATTAATATTAGGCTATACTAACACCATGATAATCAATAATGACCGAAAGAAACTAATTGCCGCCATTGTGTATTTTGCCAAAAATACAAATCTTTGCGGCAAAACGAAGTTATTCAAGTTGCTTTATTTCCTCGATTTTGAACATTTTAAACAAACAGGCAGAAGTGTTACTGGCTTAAAATATTACGCTTGGAAACTAGGGCCAGTTCCGACATCCTTATGTGATGAACTCGACTCTCCGGAGCCAGATTTTTTAGAAAATATTAAACTCGAACCTTCCATCACTTATGGTGGTTATGGCGCATTGAATATCACCCCTCTTAATGAGCCTGATATGAGCCATTTCTCTAAAAGAGAAATAAGCCTTATTAAGCAATTAGCAGAACAATATAAAGACGTCACTGCTACAGGCATTGTTGAAAAGACACATCTGCCAAATTCACCATGGCATAGGGTGTTCAAAGAAGAAAATAAGCCTCAAAACCTAATTCCATATGAATATGCCATTGATACAACTAAAGAAGAGCATATACTTGAGCTTGCAAAAGAAAGCAAAGAAATGAAGGACGCATATCGTTGACTCCAGGCACTATTTTACTTTACACGACCAGAAATTCCCCTTTTCCGATGGAACCACAGGTAATAAGCTTGTAGTTTTACTAACTTCGCTTACTGATGGTTTTTTTATATTGGGGCAAAGACAACATCCAAGGAGAAACACAAAGGAAAAAATGCTGGCTGCCAGCATAAAGATAGATATCCCAATTTTTATATTCCTAAGAGCACATCTTCTTTTCTTGTTGATACTTGGATAAGCTTAGACGAATTTTACGAGTTTAAGCACACAGAATTAATACAACGACATTTTTCAGGTGAAATTAAAACAATGGGAACATTAGACAACAATCTTACTTTTAAATTACTAAATTGCGCACTTCAATCAGAAGATATTACTCTTCATCAAGAAACCGCTATTAAAGCAGCATTAGAACAACTTAATTCGTAATTACTCAACAGCGACGTTGCACTCCCGAATAGCAGAACAAACCCCCTTCGCGGTGAACGACCTCTTTAAACCTCTTGAATTTACTATTTTATTATTAAATTTATTTAGTCCTCTTAAATCCAGAATATACCCATATCAGCGAATACCCAAAAAGAAGAACTAGCAAAGGAATCCCCAAAGCCAGCATAAACATTTTAATTAAGTAATTCAGATTTTTTTCACGTTGCCTTGCTGCCTCTAAAGCCACACGTGCTTTATCCCTACCTGAAGGACGCTAAACAACGCAAAGCGCTCATTGCACGCTCGGTAAGAACGTCTTTGTGGAGTTGAAGGGATTAAGCCTCCAAAGGATGAGGTTGAGATACCTATTATTAAGCGAAGAGGAAAGAAAAAGATCTACGAATCACTTAAACGTTCTAAATAAAATCTGAGGTACACGCCTGAGCAGTGTACCCCGACATCTATATTGTAACTTATTAATTCATATACAAAATAACTATTTTTCATAAATTTTATGCTTTTTAAATCAATTTTCAATCATAATATATTTTTTTCATGCTATAATTCAAATTAAGAGTATAAATATTCATTTTTCACAAATTATGCAAAAAAATAATGATTTTTCACATTTGGTAAGCATTTTTCAAGGCAGACATCTTCCCGAGGACGATGTGACACTTGCAGGATATGCTGCCTTGATAAAAACCTATGACCTCAAAGCACCTACACCTGAAATATTATCTGCGATCAGCCATAAGTTCACTAAATACCAAAAATATGACTGGATCATGCTTACGCCCCGGCACAAACCGGATGATTCACTGCTCGGGCATCTTACCTATGCTTTAAAGTATGAAGGTGTCAATTTATCTATTCTTAAAGCACTCTTTGAGATCATCAAGCCTGAAGAAATAGTAGAACTTATTAAACTTCAGCCAACAGGTTCTTACGCACGCAGATTGTGGTTTGTATATGAATGGCTACAAGACGTTGAATTAGCATTGCCTGATGCCAAGACAGGGAATTTGGTGGATGCACTGGATTCAACACTTCAATATCCCGGCTCATCCAGAATCTCGAAAAGGCATCGCGTCAGAAACAACCTGCCTGGTGTTCCTGATTTCTGTCCAATTATTCGTAAAACGCAGAAGCTCGAAGAATTTATCAATATGAATCTGAGCGAACAAGCACGAAATGTTATCAGCAATGTACATCCTGATATTCTTATGCGAGCAGCTGCATTTCTACTATTGAAAGATTCTAAAGCGTCTTTCGCAATTGAACGTGAAACTCCTCCTCAGAATCGAGCCGAGCGATGGGGAAATACTATCGGACAAGCAGGATCACAAGAACTTTCTGATGACGAATTTCTTCGCCTCCAAGAGCTGATTATTTCTGATTTCAGATTCACTCATTATGGATACCGTAACGAGGGTGGATTTGTTGGAGAGCATGAAAGATCAACTGGCATGCCTATTCCAGAGCACATTTCCGCTCGCCCTCAGGATTTATATTCTCTAATGAGTGGCCTGATAGCAACGAATAAACTTCTCAAAGAAAGCAATATCGATGCTGTTTTGGCTGCTGCTATTATTGCTTTTGGATTTGTATTTATTCATCCTTTTGAAGATGGAAATGGGCGAATTCATCGTTATTTGATACATCATGTACTCGCAGAAAAAAAGTTTACTCCAACGAATATTATATTCCCTGTTTCATCAGTCATTTTAGAACGTATTAATGACTATCGAGAAGTACTTGAGGCGTATTCGAGACCATTATTGAAATTAATTCAATGGCGATCAACAGAAAAAGGCAACGTAGAAGTACTAAATAATACGATAAATTTTTATCGTTATTTTGATGCTACGAGACAAGCTGAATTTTTATATGAATGCATTAAAGTTACCATTGATAAAACCTTGCCTGATGAAGTTGACTACCTAAAAAAATATGATGAAATGCGAACCTTTATTAAAAATTACATTGATATGCCAGACAGGATGGTTGATCTGTTAATCCGCTTTATGTATCAAGAAAAGGGTATTTTATCAAAGCGTGCTAGACAAAAAGAATTTTTCTCATTAACTGAAAAGGAAATCAAAACATTAGAAAGCAAGTATTCGGAAATTTTTTTATCTAATGAAAAAATCGCCTTATGACTTGTAACTCAGGAAACCCATTTGAGACAATATCTTACGATTTTTGTAGACATGTTATCTCAAAAAATATTTCTGTTTCTGAAAATGCATTAAAAATTATTTGCCTTTCAGAAGATAACTTATTACTTGCTGCGCAATTGCGTGATGAGTTTAATATTCCTGGCATGAGATTTGAGCAAGCACAATCCTTTCGTGATAAAACCATCATGAAGTACATATTACAAAAAAATCAAATCCGCACACCGCATTATGTAAAATTTGATCATACCCGTATTAATGATCCTAAAAATTATTATGATCATTTGACACAAACGATTGGATTACCATTTGTATTGAAACCATTTAACTTATTAGGTGGACTTGGAATTGTAATGGTTAAATCATTTGAAGAGTTTAATTCGTTTTGCATAGAAAACGCAAAAGAACTATCTTATGAGTACGAAGCAGAAGAATTCATTTCTGGAACTTTATTTCATTGCGACTCAATCATTGAAAATAGCGAAATATTATTTTCCACCTGTTGTGAATATACAAATCCAAACATAACGAGTCAACATGAAATGAAGTGGACTGTAAAAGAGGGCGATCAAATTAAGAGCAGCATGAGTCTTAGGGATAAAGCTGCATCAATTACAGCTTGGAATAATAATTATGAAGAATTGCGCAAAGATTTCCTCTTTCTTAAGGATTATCAAAGTATAGCTGTTCATTAATCTCTTAATTTCTGTTGATACAGCGCACAGTAAATGTCAACATTGTAAATACTTTTAGCGCAATAAGAGGTTTACTATGCCGCATTTAACTTTGGAATATAGCTCTAACATTATTGAAAAAAATGATATGAAACATTTATTCAAAGAGTGTCACGTTGTATTGACAGAAATGTTACCCACAGACCTCAATGGTTGCAAAAGCAAAGCCATTGAATACGAGCATTATTATATTGGTGATGGAAATATAAATAATGCCTTCATTCATGCAAACTTAAAAGTAATGCCAGGGCGTTCACCTCAAACATTTGAAAAATTAACTCAAGCAATAATGGTACTTCTTAAAAATCATTTCAAAAAATCTTTCCTTGAACTTCAATTACAAATCACTATTGAAGTAAATGAATTTCCCTTTTACTTGAAAATCACTAGTTAATTTTTTAAGAAAATATTTAATTGTTTTCGATTGAAAGAAAGCTGCTGAAGTGAGCCCATTGTCTAGACAATGGGGTCATTATACATATCAAGATGCATGGTCTCGGATAGTAGGATGCGTATATCAATATGAGCAGGCATCATTCACCATAAGGTCGCAAAAAGTAATTGTTTTTGTTACTTTTTGCGACTACCCACCATAACATATTTAAAATATAACATATTGAAATAAATCAATATTTTATATATTTTATGTAAACCAAGTTTACAATAAATTGTTTCTCGCCTATACTTTCTATAAGAGGGATTGTAAGTGGTCAAAAGTAAAAATGAAAAACCTGTTAAAAAGACAGACAAGGAATTATTTGCAATAATTGAAAAATGTACAGCTGATAAAGACTATATAATTTTGCCCCATGCCAAGAAAAGGCAAATTGACCGAAACATCACAGATATTGATATTCTCGACATCTTGGAAAACAAAGGAAATCGTAAGCGAAAAAGAAATAAGAAAAAGGATGAATACGAAGATGGTTTCATTGATTGGAAATATTGTATTGAAGGCCTAGATTTAGATGAAGAAACCAAAATTAGAATCATTATTTCATTTGATGAATCAAATTTATTGGTGATAACTGTAATACGATTGGATAATCAGGAGTAATGAACATGACAAATAAAGTATTGAAGACATATACGTATGAAGGCCTCGGCTTTCCCATCGAATTACATAACATTGAAATGGTCATGGTCAATGGCGAATATGCCCCTAAGATTGATGTGCGAGCAGTTGCTGATGCTGCAATGAAATCTCTAGTATTGCAACAAACGAAACTTACAGGAAATCAAGTCAAATTCATCAGAACTTATTTTTCTGCTAGTTTAAGAGAGTTTGGCAAAATTGTTAATGAAAGTCATGCAGCTGTTAAAAAATGGGAAGGTTTTAAAAACAAGCAAACCAACATGGATCCTAATATTGAAACAAGAATACGTTTATATGTTTATGATAAAACATGCATTAAAAGCAGAAATGACAGAATCAAATTCTACGATCAATATATGGCTATCAATGATATTGTCTGTAGACAAGAAAATAATCAAAATCTCAATAAAAATGAGATGATGGTTTATGAATAATAAATTAACTACATTTGAACGTGAAATGAAAGATGAACAATTCAAAAAATCTTTTGATAAAAGCTATAAAGAATTATTATTATCTGAATTGTTGATTGCAATTGCTGAAGACGATCAAGTATCAATTAAAAATCTAGCTGGAGAAATTGGTAAATAATTTCAATATTAATATCGATGGTAAATTAACAGCAATCTTGGTAAATACCAAATCACAGATTAAATTCAGCAATAAATCATCTAGGATTTATCTACTATGAAAATAAAAAGAGATGAAATACATAACCAATCTGATAGACATATTTATTGGATACAGTTATCGTTCGTCTCCGATGGCGATTCCAAAAAATCCATTATATTTGCAGCTGCTTCTTATGAATATTTAGACGACTTTTACAGAATAGAAGACAAAAATCATTTAAAGGACGAACATTTTGATGATTGGATTCAAAGAATTGAAAAAAATGGGCGAATCTAGGTAACGAAATTTTTAAACATCCCATTCATTATGATGCTTATGCCAATACTACTACGGGCGAAGCAAACATCACTGATTTTCTATTAAATCAAACTCGCGGTACTTGAGTATGGCAAAAAACTTCTCGGAGTACACAACAATATTCTTTTGGGACTTCAAAAGAATGGATAATGTGAATTATAATTTTCAAATTATTGAAACACTTTTTAAAATGAAAATGAATAGCGATGGAAATCCACAATTAAATAAGCCTATTATTTTAATTTTAGCTGGTATCATCGAATGTATTCTTTACGATTTTGTCAGAAGAGTTACCGAACACAGGAAAGAGTTAATCCCTGGTTTAGATAATGAAAATA